>ENA-ORCY01000033-ORCY01000033.1-marine-metagenome-genome-assembly--contig:-NODE-33-length-123651-cov-4.881002_pt1 | contig 123651 bp, 122 predicted proteins | sample MGYA00248634_ERZ508507 | MGnify/ENA primary metagenome ERZ508507 (study PRJEB26178, sample SAMN06266269) | marine metagenome | isolation source: Columbia River Estuary | place: USA:Columbia River... | reverse complement strand
TCTCCGACACAAAGAATGTTGTTACTGGATAGCCAGCCCCGCTCGAAGACGTGAATGCCGAGTGCTTGAAGATTCATTCCATAGATCCTAAACGAACCCATACTGCAGATTGTGCTGCAGGGTCTCGAAGGCCTCTGTCCCCCATGTAATATAGGGAAAACCCTATACTATCAAGATCATGAGTCGCGTACGCCAACTTACACCACGAGATCGCCCCCGTGTCGAGTCACACCTTTTGTCGCTTAGCCAGCAGGATCGGTACATGCGCTTCGGTTACGTACCATCAGATGCGCAAATTGAGCGATTTGTCGCGCGTCTGGACTTTAATCAATGCCAGTTGTTTGCGCTGACTGGCGAGCAACATGCGCTCAAGGGGCTTGCTCAGCTAAGTTTTGCCTTTCTCGATAACGGCGTACCCTCTGCCGAGTTCGCGGTGAGCGTTGAAAAAAGACATCGCCGATCTGGCGCAGGCCTCCAACTCTGGCGTCACGCCGTCCGGCGGGCGCAGCGAATGGGCGTTAGCCGACTCACGGTGTACACGCTGGCGGAAAATGCCGCTATGCAAGCCCTGATTGCAAAACACCGCGCCCACATCATCCAGGTCGACGGTGAGTGTGTCGCCAACATACAACTCGCGCCGTTCAGGGCTAGCGACTGGTTGAGCTGCCTACTCGAGGACCTCGGCGACTTCCTCGCTAACCCGTGGATCGACCGGCTCCCAAGAAAAGGCGTTGTCCGCTGAACGGCAAATAGGTGTCCTCCCGCGAATGCTTCACGCAAATGCTATGCTAGCGGCGTATCAACAAATGACCGTTCTCCGTGCCCGACCCATTACCTGTTAAGACGACCGAGTCGTCAGTCCCCGCAGACAAACGCGGAATACTGCAAAAAATCGCGGAATTTTTGCACCCAAGCCCAGAAAACGTACCGGACTTGCTGGTCCAGCTCAGCCAGGCCGAATCAAAAGGCCTCATTGAGTCTGACGCGAGGAGCATGCTCGAAGGCGTCCTCAGGATCGGAGACATGACAGCTGGTGACGTCATGGTTGCCGCCCCAAAAATCGACCTGCTTAACATTGATGATGGTATCGAGGTGTTGCTCGAACAAGTCATCGAAACAGCCCATTCGAGATTCCCTGTGTACGAAGGACAGCGAGAGAACATCATAGGCATCTTGCTCGCGAAGGACCTGATCAAGCGGATACGATCTCCTGAACTGAACTTGAAGACATTGCTACGGCCCGCCGTCTTCGTGCCAGAAAGCAAACGGCTCAATCAATTGCTTCGTGAGTTTAAAGCGAACCGAAATCACCTCGCTGTCGTCATCGATGAGTTTGGTCAACTTGCCGGGCTGGTGACGATCGAGGATGTGCTCGAAGAAATTGTGGGTGAGATCGAAGATGAGTTCGATGAGGATGATGAGGGCGGCGACATTTACGGTCTCTCAGAAAACACCTGGCGTGTTGATGGCGATACAGCCATCGAGCGCCTAAATGAAGCCTTTGAGCTGGCGATACCCGACGATGAATTCGACACCATTGGGGGCCTGGTGTCCCACGATATGGGGCACGTGCCGAAGCGGGGCGAGTCCTATGTGGGCTACGGCTTACGGTTTGAAGTCATGCATGCCAAAGGAGGGGCGGTACGCTGGTTCAAAGTGACACCTGCCCCCAATGCAACGGGTTCGGATGACGCAAGTGCAAGCGCTGACTCAGTGGGCGCGTAAGCCTGCAAACTTGTGACAGTCCCGATGTCGCTCGGTAGCCTCCCGCGCCAAAGGCTGCACGGCATCACATTGACCGCTGTAATGGCTTGGCTATTGGCGTGGGCGGGCATGTGGCCCTTCGACATGGCGCCAAGTTTTGAGTTCCTCGGCATCCAGCGGCACGCTGCTGTACCGTGGCTGCAGGTGATCTGCCTTGCGTTACTGATACGGCAACTGTTCGCGCAGACCACCCGACGCCAAGCCGTTTTTCAAAGCTGGTGGATGGGGGCAAATTGGTTGGCCGCCACAACCTGGTGGCTGACGCACTCCATGACGGTTTACGGCGGTCTCTCACACTTTCTTGCTGGGGTGGCTGTTTTTGCGCTCGCCGCCGCACTGGCTGTTTACTTTGCCGTCACGCTGGGGTACCTCGCTTGGCACATCTGCGCCCCCCATCGCGCGACATCTCCCGTCACAAAGGCAACCGCGATCACCGCTGGGTGGGTATTGGCTGAGTGGCTACGGGCGAAGTGGTTTACCGGTTTCCCGTGGGGCGAGTTGGGTTACGCCCACATCGACGCCTGGGGATGGCTTGCGCCGATGATCGGTGTCAGCGGGGTGACTGCGCTCGTTGTTTTCGCCACGGCTTGGGTGATTGCGGCGTGGCCATTTCCCGACAAATTCGCGGCCCGATTAAAACGGCGCACGATATTGATCCGGATGGCCGTCGTCGCGGTTCTGATCATCGGTCTGCCAGAAAGCCTCCGCGTATCGCCAGTTGTCTGGACCCAGCCCGCTGGCACGCAATCGGTCGCTTTGTTGCAAGGCAACGTTGACCAGTCTGCAAAATTCAGTACCGGCGCAGCTGACGCCGTCCGATGGTACGTCGACGCCCTTCAAAGCAGCCAGGCAGATCTCCGTATCGTTCCCGAGACCGCCATACCCATGATCCCCGAGGCTGTCCCGAAAACGGTATGGAATGACCTCGTCGTGGCCAGCCGCACACCAGCCGCCACCTTGATTGGTATCCCCGTTCAGACTGGCGCAACACGCTTTCAAAACGAGGCATGGGCGATTACGCCAAACAGTCAGCCGTCGCTTCATGGCGTTGCGCAGTACCGGTATGCCAAGCACCATCTCGTGCCTTTTGGCGAGCTGTCCCCGCCCGGCTTTCGGTGGTTCACGCGACAAATGGCAATCCCTCTTAGCGACTTCAGTCCAGGAAATCTTCTGCAGCCTCACTTTGATTGGGGTCGACAGATCTTGGCCATAACCATTTGCTATGAAGATGTTTTTGGTGATGAGCTGGCGCAGCGCATGTTTGCCCAACAAATGTCGCCCACTGCGTGGGTCAACATGAGTAACCTGGCATGGTTTGGTGACACAACGGCAATTCCTTCACACGCGCTGATGGCTCGGTGGCGTGCAATCGAGTTGGGCCGCCCCATGCTGAGAGCGACAAATACCGGCACAACGGCTGTTATCGATCACAGGGGTGTCGTCGTTGCCGCCCTGCCGCAGGATGTCAGCGGCGTATTGACGAGCCCTTACGAGGGACGAACCGGTCTCACACCCTACGTTGCATGGGCTGGTCGTTGGGGGCACACCCCTCTTTGGGTGCTATCTCTACTCATTTTGGTATTTCTCCGTGTGAGGCAAGACCGAGTCTGAAGCGCCGTAAAATTAAGGCCTACAAGGTACCCAACCACAATCCAATATGCGCACTTTCCAACAAATTATCTTGACGCTTCAGGACTACTGGGACAAGCAAGGCTGTGCTTTGCTTCAGCCATTCGACATGGAAGTTGGCGCTGGCACCAGCCACACGGCAACGTTCTTGCGCGCCATCGGGCCCGAGCCCTGGAAAGCGGCCTACGTTCAACCCAGTCGGCGGCCCAAAGATGGTCGTTACGGCGAAAACCCCAACCGGCTTCAACATTACTATCAATTCCAAGTGGTTTTGAAGCCAGCGCCGGCAGATATTCTGGATTTGTATCTGGGCAGTCTTGAGGCCCTTGGTTTTGACCTCAAAAAGAATGACATTCGCTTCGTGGAAGACGATTGGGAGAACCCGACCTTGGGGGCATGGGGCTTGGGGTGGGAGGTGTGGCTGAATGGCATGGAGGTGACCCAGTTCACTTACTTCCAGCAGGTCGGTGGTATCGATTGCAAACCTGCAACTGGCGAGATCACCTATGGCCTCGAGCGTTTGGCGATGTATCTACAAGGTGTCGATAACGTCTACAACCTCAAATGGACCGACAACACCACCTACGGTGACGTCTTCCTACAGAACGAGCAAGAGCAATCCGCATACAACTTCGAGCACAGTGATGTCGATTTCTTGTTCACAGCGTTCTCTGCGCACGAGCGTCAAGCGCAGAATCTGATGTCGGTTCAGTTGACGCTACCTGCATATGAGCAGATTTTGAAGGCCGCCCACACATTCAACCTGTTGGATGCGCGCGGTGCGATCAGTGTGACAGAGCGTGCGGCCTACATTGGGCGCATTCGTAATTTGGCACGAGCCGTCGCAAAGAGTTACTACGAGAGTCGTGAGCGCTTGGGTTTCCCATTGGCGCCAGCCGAATGGGTCGCGACCTTACCCAAAAAAGCTGCCTAACAAGCGCTAATCTGAACATTGACCGCAGAGCTTATGTCGAAAAATAATTTATTGGTTGAACTCTTTGTTGAAGAGTTACCCCCAAAAGCCCTTCGTAAACTGGGCGATGCTTTTGCCTCGCAATTGGTGGCGGGTTTGATTGGCAGCGGGTTGGTTGAGCCTGACACCCCGTTCACGGCTTTTGCCTCGCCTCGCCGTTTGGCGGTTCACGTGCCCCATGTTGCGGCGAAGGCCGATGACCGCGCACAGACACTTAAATTGATGCCTACGTCTGTCGGTTTGGACGCGTCCGGCGAGCCAACGGCGGCTCTTTTGAAACGCTTGCAAGGCATGGGACTGGGTGTGGACGCCGTTCCACAGCTGACCAAACAAATGGACGGTAAAGCAGAGGCTTTATACCTTGCGCGCACGGTGCCTGGTGTTGGCCTCGCGGAAGGCCTGCAACTGGCTCTTGATGAGGCCCTTGCAAAGTTACCCATTCCGAAAGTCATGGCTTACCAGTTGCATGACAACTGCGAATTACCCGGCTGGACCAGCGTCAATTTTGTACGTCCGGCGCATCGTCTATTGGCGCTGCATGGCAAAGACATTGTTCCCGTCAGCGCGCTCGGCCTCACCGCCGGCCGTGACACCGTTGGCCATCGATTTGAGTCGCGGCAGGCGCTCATCTCTCTTGAATGCGCCGATGACTACGAGAGCCAGCTCACCGCAGTGGGCGCGGTGATCCCATCGTTTGAAAAGCGCCGTGCGTTGATCGTTGCGCAGTTGGCTGCGAAAGCCAAAACGCTTGCAACACCTGAGACGGGGCCCTTGTCGCCCATCGATGACGAGGCGCTGCTGGACGAGGTCACTGCGCTGGTTGAACGTCCTAACGTGGTCGCTTGCGCCTTTGAGTCCGAATTTCTAGAGGTGCCGCAGGAGTGTCTGATTCTGACGATGAAGGCGAATCAAAAGTACTTCCCGCTGTTAAAGCAAGACGGTAAGTTGAGTAATCACTTCTTGGTGGTCAGCAACATTTCCCCCGATGACGAAAGTCAAGTCATTGGCGGTAACGAGCGCGTGGTGAGGCCGCGTCTGGCCGATGCCCAGTTCTTCTTTAACCAAGACCGTAAAAAAACGTTAACTGCGCGCTTACCCGATCTGGATAAAGTGGTCTATCACAACAAGTTGGGCACGCAAGGTGAGCGCGCTTTGCGTGTTCGTGCGTTGGCCAAGCGGATTGCTGCGGCGCTGATCGACGCGGGGTACGCACAGGGCACACTCGTGGCAGCCGCAGATCAGGCGGCGTCGCTGGCGAAGACTGACTTGGTGACCGATATGGTTGGTGAGTTCCCAGAGTTGCAAGGCGTCATGGGCGGCTATTACGCGCGACACGATGGTCTGGGAGATGCCATCGCCATCGGGATTGAGGACCACTACCGCCCCCGTTTCGCTGGTGACGATTTGCCGCGCAATGACGTGGCGATCGTTGTCGCACTCGCCGACAAGCTAGAGACGCTCATCGGGATGTTCGGCATTGGTAATTTGCCAACCGGGGACCGCGATCCTTTCGCCCTGCGCCGTCATGCATTAGGCGTTGTGCGGATGTTGATTGAGCGTGACTTGCCCCTCTCGTTGGATACCGTGTTGGCGGACGGTGCCAGCGTCTTTGGAGATCTCATCACTCACGACTTGGCACCGCTTGCCTCATTCATTCAAGATCGTTTGGCCGGGATGCTTCGGGAGCAAGGCTTCGATGTGCGAACAATCGATGCAGTTCTCGCTCTTTCGCCGCAGCGCCTTGCCGATGTACAGCGGCGGTTAAAAGCGGTCACTGCATTTGTCGCGCTACCTGAAAGTGAGGCGCTTGCGGCTGCCAACAAGCGTATCAGTAACATTCTTAAAAAGGCCAACGCCAGCGAGATACCTTCAAAGGTTGAACCCGCATTATTTTCCGAGACTGCTGAATCAGCGTTGGCTGAAGCGATCGCTGGGGCCAAGAAGATTGCGGAGTCTCATTACGACGGTGGTGACTACGCGGCATCCCTCACGGCACTCGCGTCCTTGCGCGCACCTGTCGACGCCTTCTTTGATGGGGTCATGGTGAATGCCGACGATGTAAAAGTCCGTGCGAATCGTTTGGCCTTGCTGTCAGAGCTTCATGGCACCATGAACCGAGTCGCAGACCTTTCGCGCTTGGCATCCGCATAAAGCCAAGATGCAAAACCAAATGCGACTGGTCGTTCTCGATCGTGATGGCACCTTGAACTTAGACGACAAGGCGATCATCGCTGGCCCGGATGATTGGACGCCCATCGCAGGTGCGTTCGAAGCCGTCGCACGCCTCAATCAAGCCGGGTGGCGAGTGGTCATCGCAACCAACCAGTCCGGTTTGGGGCGAGGCTTATTCGATGCGGACACCATGAACCGCGTGCACGCCAAAATGAACAAGTTGATGGCAACCGTCGGCGCGCGCGTGGATGCGGTTTTCTTTTGTCCCCACACCCGCGACGACGCTTGCGATTGTCGCAAGCCCAAACCCGGCCTGATCTTAAAAATTGCTGAGCGATTTGGCGTTCCGGTGTCAGACATTGCCGTCGCCGGTAATACCGTCCGGCACATACAAGCCGGTTACGCGGCCGGGGCTCGAGGGCACTTGTTGTTCACGGGGAAATGCGCCGCCTACAGTGCTGACAATCCGCCCCCCGGTTTACCACATGCGGCCAAGGTGCACGCATCACTTGACGCTTTTGTCGACCACGTTTTAGCATCGGCAAACGCATGAATCGCCACAGTCCCTTGGCATTTGTTGTTGCCGCCCTTCGTTCAACGCTTCACCTGATCTTCATGGCTGTCACGGTGGTGCCGTGGGCCATCATGGTTTTGGTGACCTCCCTCTTTCTCTCGCCGAATCAAATTTACTGGTTATGCGTGGGGTGGTTGCACTTAGCCGTCCGTAGCGGATGCCTTATTTTGGGTATTCAGAATCGGGTCACAGGTTTCGAAAATTTACCGCAAGCGGACGATGGACAAGCGATTCTCTTGGTCAAGCATCAATCGACTTGGGAGACTTTTTGTATGCCCACGCTGATGCCACATCCCTTGGCCTATGTGTTTAAGCGCGAATTGTTATTTGTGCCTTTTTTCGGTTGGGCTATGGCGCGCATGGACATGATTCACATTGATCGGCGTAAACGTTCACAGGCCTTTTCAAAGGTGGTTGAGCAAGGGCGTCGGTTGCTCGCGCGTGGCACGTGGGTGATCATGTTTCCGGAGGGAACCCGTATCCCGCGTGGACAGGCGGGCGCCTATAAAACCGGGGGTGCCAAGTTGGCCGTTCAGACCGGTGCGCCGGTGATTCCGGTTGCTGTCACCTCCGCCAAATGCTGGCCACGTAAAGCACTTGTCAAATATCCAGGTACGGTCGACTTTGTGATTGGGCCGCCCATCTCGTCTGTGGGCCGCGATCCAGAAGAGTTGATGCGGGAAGTCGAGGCTTGGATTGAAGCGAAAATGCGCGAAAAAGATCCCGACGCGTATGCCAGCTAAACGGGGTGTAACAGGTCGGCGTCGAAGCCTATTGGGCGACTTTGCCGCCCAGCTGGGCTTCGATTTTGGTGATTCACCGAAACCCCTTTTGGGTCCGCCCGGACATGCGGCAGAGCCACTCGAGCAGGTGATCGGACTGCCCAGTTGGCAGCACCCCCAAGCGACGCATCAAATCAAGTTGTCAACCGCGTATATCGGTTACCACCTCAAACGCAGCAAGCGCCGAACGATCGGCATGAGCGTTGGTATGGACGGTGTCGTTGTTCAGGCGCCCCGCTGGGTTGGGTTGGCCGAGATCGAGGCGGTACTCGCCGAAAAAGGGACGTGGTTACTCGCAAAGCTCGGCGAGATGCAGACGCGCCAAAAGGATCGGCTTAACCAGCGAATTCAATGGTGTGATGGCGCAACGTTTCCCGTACTCGATCGCAAGGTGAAAGTGGTTTTAAATCCAACGCATGCGACTGCCCAGGCGGGGGGACAACTCCAAACCATTGATGGCACGCCCGTCGGCTGGGTGGCAGCCGCTGAGTGGTCAGATCCCCCCATGGACCCAGCACAGCCACTGACATTGCATTTGGCGCTGCCTAGGGCTGCGAGCGAGGTTCAAATCCGTGACGCTGTGCAAGCCTGGCTGATGCGATTTGCTCACCAGGTCTTCACCGCACGCCTTGATCGCTACGCGCCGGAACTTGGTGTGACCTACACGGTCCTTCGCCTTTCGAGTGCCAATACGCGTTGGGGTAGTGCCGATGTCAAGGGTCAGATCCGCCTGAACTGGCGGCTCATCCACGGGCCACTGTCCGCCTTGGACTATGTTGTGGTTCACGAACTCTCTCACCTGAGGGAAATGAACCACAGTCCAAAATTCTGGGGCACGGTTGCCAGCGTCTTGCCTGACTACGCGGGCGAGCGTCGGCGTTTAAATGCCCTCCAGTTGCCCGTTTGGTGACATTTTTTACCTCCCACTGGTTTCATCCGATAAGATATGACTGCTTTACGTTAACGTTAACGTAAAGTAGAACCATCAGAGATTCGCGAGGAGATGACGTCCATGGGTGCCCCAACCTACAGCATCAGTGATTTGGCCAAAGAGTTTGACCTCACCACGCGTGCGATTCGCTTCTACGAGGACATGGGTTTGTTATCGCCGGAGCGCTCTGGGGCTGGTGACCGCGTCCGTGTCTACAGTGCCCGTGACCGCACCCGCCTCAAGCTCACCCTTCGTGCCAAGCGTTTGGGTTTGAGCTTGAGCGATGCCAAAGGCATCATTGACATGTATGAAAGCCCCCGCGATACACGCGCTCAGCTGCAGCGATTCTTGGAAGTCTTGGCTGCGAACAAAGCGCAGCTGCTCGATCGCTTGGCGGACTTGCAAGCCAATCTCGATGAGATTGAGGCCCATGAAAAAGAGGCTCAGAGCTTGTTGGCTCAAAGCCAGCCCGTAAGCAGTCGGGGCGCCAAAGCGCCTCAGACCAAACATGCGCAAGGGGTCGCCTGAGCCATGAATGCGGACACCACGCCAACCCCCACCGAACGGGTGGAAGCCAGTCTGGCTCGGCAGGGGATGATGCAGCAACTGGGCGTTCATCTCATTGCTGCCACATCGGGATCGTGTGAGTTAGGCCTGCCATACAGCGAAAAGGTCTCACAGCAGCAGGGCAGCTTTCATGGGGGCGCCATTGGCGCACTGGCTGACATCGCCGGTGGTTACGCCGCGCTGACTGTTGCGCCGATCGGCGCAGAGGTCACCACGGTCGAGTACAAAATTAACTTTCTATCCGCAAAGAGCGATGGGGCGCTGCATGCCATTGGGCGGGTCCTCAAAGCCGGCCGACGGTTGATCATCACCAGCGCTGAGGTCTTCCACGTTGCGCCAGACGGTCACCGGACCCTTTGCGCCGTCATGCAGCAAACCATCGCACCCGTTGACAAACAGTATTAGCCACATCCTTTATTTTTGAGAACGCCATGAGCAACTTACCTGGACTCAATTACCAACTTGGTGAAGACATCGACGCCCTTCGTGATGCGATCCATGACTTTGCCCAAGCCGAGATAGCGCCACGCGCGGCAGACATTGACCGCACCGATCAGTTCCCGATGGATGTCTGGCAAAAAATGGGTGACATGGGGTTGTTGGGCATCACCGTTCCCGAAACACATGGTGGTGCCAACATGGGCTACTTGGCGCACATGATCGCGATGGAGGAAATCTCGCGCGCATCTGCATCAGTCGGTCTCAGCTATGGCGCTCACAGCAACCTTTGCGTGAATCAAATCAACCGCAATGGTACGGCTGAGCAAAAAGCCAAATACCTGCCTAAGCTGATTTCAGGGGCGCACATTGGCGCGCTTGCGATGAGCGAGCCCAATGCCGGCTCAGACGTCATCAGTATGAAGTTGACCGCCCAAGACAAGGGGGGGTACTTCGTTTTGAACGGCTCGAAAATGTGGATCACCAACGGACCCGATGCGGACACCTTGGTGGTTTACGCCAAGACCGAACCTGAATTGGGCGCACGCGGGGTGACGGCATTTTTGATTGAAAAAGGCATGCCTGGCTTCTCTGTTGCCCAAAAGCTAGACAAAGTCGGCATGCGCGGTAGCCATACGGGCGAGTTGGTCTTTAAAGACGTTGAAGTGCCGGAAGACCATATTTTGGGCGGACTCAACAATGGCGCGAAGGTGCTTATGAGTGGCCTCGACTACGAGCGCGCGGTGCTCAGTGGTGGGCCATTGGGCATCATGCAGGCGGTGATGGACAACGTGATTCCTTACATTCATGACCGCAAGCAATTCGGCCAAAGCATCGGTGAGTTCCAGTTGATCCAGGGCAAGGTGGCTGACATGTACACCGTCCTGCAAGCGGGCCGAGCGTTTGCCTATACGGTTGCAAAAAATCTTGATTTGCTGGGTGACCAACACGTGCGTCAGGTCCGAAAAGACTGCGCCTCCGTCATCTTGTGGACCGCTGAGAAGGCCACTTGGATGGCTGGCGAAGGTGTCCAGATATTTGGTGGCAATGGTTACATCAACGACTATCCGCTCGGGCGCTTATGGCGTGACGCTAAGCTCTATGAAATTGGGGCTGGCACCAGCGAAATCCGGCGCATGCTGATCGGACGTGAACTTTTCGCCGAAACCCTTTGACAGCAAACAATTAAAAACAAATTAAAGCAAGCGCTGCGACATGCCTAAAAACCTAAAAGACCTTTTTGATCACAACCGGCAGTGGGCTGCGCACATGCAGGCCAGTCAGCCTGGGTTTTTCACACGGCTGAAAGAGCAGCAAAAACCAAAATACATGTGGATCGGTTGCTCAGACAGCCGCGTCCCTGCGAATCAGATCACCGGCTTGGAGCCCGGCGAAGTCTTTGTTCACAGGAACGTGGCGAACGTGGTGGTCCATTCCGATCTCAATGCCTTGTCGACTTTGCAATTTGCGGTAGAGCGCCTCAAGGTGTCGCACGTGATGGTGGTTGGCCACTATGGGTGCTCGGGCGTTCAAGCCGCCCTAGAAGGCGCAAGGATTGGTCTGGCTGATAACTGGCTGCGGCACATTCAGGATGTCCGCGATCGCCACGCTGACATTCTTGAGGGCGTCGACGCATCAGAGCGCGCCAATGCATTGTGCGAGCTGAATGTGATCGAACAGGTGCGTAACGTCTGTCAATCAACCGTCTTGCAGGATGCGTGGCTGCGCCAACAAGAGGTTACCGTGCACGGCTGGGTGTATGGTTTGCATGATGGTTTACTGCAAGACCTGCACATAACAGCCGACAGCAACAGCGCGCTGGACGCCATGTACACCCAAGCCGTCGCGAATGTCAGCGGCGGCCAACGGCCACGCTGAGGCGTCACAAAATGCCCAATCAAGCAAAGTCAGCCTTCCCGCAGACCCTCAATTCGCAGTTGCCCTATGACATGGCGATCGCTCTGTTGGAGGGCTTTGATCGCCACTATCGTTTGTTTCGTGCGGAGTCGGCGCGGGCTAAACATCGATTTGAAACGCAGGATTGGGTGGGGCAGCAACGGGCGCAGCGTGAACGCATTGAGTTTTATGACCTCCGTGTCCGTGAGGCGGTAACCCGTCTGGAGCGTGAGTTCAAGGCCAGCAAGCAGACGCATGAGACCTGGCAGCAAGTCAAACTGCACTTTATTGGCCTGTTGGTTGACCATCACCAGCCGGAGCTCGCCGAGACATTTTTTAACTCGGTCACCACCAAAATATTGCACCGAAGTTATTTCCATAACGACTTCATATTTGTGCGGCCAGCGGTCAGCACCGAGTACATCCAGAACGAAAACCCAGCAAAGCCGACCTATCGGGTTTACTACCCCACGCACCAAACCATGCGTGACAGCGTGTCTCGGCTCATTGTTGATTTCAACCTGCAGTGCACCTTCGTCGATCTGGCGCGTGACATTGATCGATTACAAGCGGCCATGTTGCAACGCTTTGATCACACGCGATTGCGACCCAACTTCCAGTTTCAGGTTTTATCGAGTCTGTTCTTCCGAAACAAGGGCGCCTACATTGTGGGACGGATTATCAATGGCTTTCAAGAGGTGCCTTTCGCGCTGGCGGTTCTCCACGACAGCAACGGCCAACTTTACGTGGACGCCGCGCTTTTCACCGAAGATGAAATTCTGATTCTCTTCAGTTTTGCGCGGGCCTACTTCATGGTTGACATGGAGGTCCCCTCCGCCTACGTGCAGTTCTTGCGTCAAATGATGCCGCGTAAACCGCGCACAGAGATCTACAACGCATTGGGGCTGGCGAAGCAGGGTAAGACGCTTTTTTACCGTGATTTGTTGGCGCATCAGCGCCAAAGCACCGATCGGTTCCGAATCGCACCCGGTATCAAAGGAATGGTCATGCTGGTGTTTGATCAGCCGAGTTTCCCTTTTGTCTTCAAAGTCATAAAAGACTATTACCCACCCCAAAAGGACACCACGCGCGAGCAAATTAAGGGGAAATACCTTTTAGTGAAGCAACATGATCGGGTAGGTCGAATGGCCGATACGCTTGAGTACTCGGACGTCGCTTTCCCGCTGTCTCGGTTTGAACCCGAGTTGATCGAGGAGATCAAAAAATTCGCGCCCAGTCAGTTGGAAATTTCGGAAGCCGGCGATAACGGCGACCCCGAAGTGATCATCAAGCATTGTTACATTGAGCGTCGCATGATCCCGCTCAACATCTACCTGCAAGAGGCCTTTGATGCCCTTCAAGTGGACGCCGAAGACGCGCGCGCTCGGGCACAGCTGAATCAGGCCGTGGTCGAGTACGGGAATGCCATCAAAGATCTTGTGGCTGCGAATATTTTCCCAGGCGACATGCTCTGGAAAAACTTTGGTATCACGCGGCACGGCAAGGTCGTTTTTTATGACTATGACGAGATCGAGTACATCACTGACTGCAATTTTCGTCGTGTGCCTGAACCGCGTAACGAAGAGGAAGAAATGTCGGGTGAGGTCTGGTACACGGTCGGCCCCAAGGATGTGTTTCCAGAGACATTCGGCCCGTTTTTGTTGGGTAACCCCCGCGTTCGGCAGGAGTTCTTGCGCCACCACCAAGACCTCCTTGATGCCGCGTTCTGGCAGACCCATCAAGCCCGTATTCGGGCTGGACACGTGCACGACGTGTTCCCCTATGAAGCCACCAGCCGCTTGCGCGACCCAGTGCCCTCAACTTAATTGGAGAAAACATGTCACAAGATCCCGTTGTCATTGTCAGTGCTGCGCGCACACCCATGGGCGCCTTCCAAGGCGACTTCGCCAACCTGTCAGCACATGATCTGGGGGGCGTTGCCATCGCGGCAGCCGTTGCGCGCGCAGGCATCCCACCTGAGCTGGTTGAGGAGGTCTTGTTTGGCAACTGCTTAATGGCCGGACAAGGGCAAGCGCCAGCAAGACAGGCGCTCCTAAAGGGTGGATTGCCGCTGTCGACAGGCGCGGTGACGCTCTCAAAGATGTGCGGCTCCGGCATGAAGGCCACCATGTTGGCTCACGATTTAATCCTTGCAGGTAGCGCTAAGGTCATGCTTGCGGGCGGCATGGAGAGTATGACCAACGCGCCCTACCTTTTGCAAAAAGGTCGTGGCGGCTATCGAATGGGGCATGACAAAATCTATGACCACATGATGCTCGACGGCCTAGAGGACGCCTACGAGGCAGGCCGATCAATGGGTACCTTCGGCGAAGACTGCGCCGCTAAGTACCAATTCACCCGTGAACAACAGGATGCTTTCGCGATTGCGTCGGTAAAGCGGGCCCAAGCGGCATCGACCGACGGTAGCTTTGCGGCAGAAATTGCACCGGTTACCGTCAAGACGAGGTCGGGCGATCGGCTTGTTGCTGTCGACGAAGGTCCCGGAAAAATCAACGTTGAGAAGATCCCAAGCTTGCGAACCGCGTTTAAAAAAGATGGCGGAACGATCACAGCGGCGAGCAGCTCGTCCATCAACGATGGCGCTGCTGCGCTCATCTTGATGCGTGAGAGCCAAGCACGCGCATTGAGTTGTCAGCCACTCGCGCGAATCGTCGGGCACACCACCCATGCCCAAGCGCCCAACTGGTTCACAACGGCGCCTGTTTTCGCAATGCAGAAACTCTTCGAGCGCGTCGGTTGGACTGCCGATGCTGTCGATCTCTACGAGATCAATGAGGCCTTCGCCGTGGTGCCCATGGCCGCAATGGCGGAGCTCAACTTACCGCACGACAAGGTCAACGTGTTGGGTGGTGCCTGTGCTCTGGGGCATCCCATTGGTGCCAGTGGTGCCCGAATTTTGGTAACGCTAATCAATGCCCTGCGTATTCGCGGCGGAAAGCGTGGCGTCGCGTCACTGTGTATCGGTGGTGGCGAGGCAACCGCCATGGCCATTGAGCTTGTTTGAGGTGACCACATGGTACTGAGCCCTGATCAGCGTATGGTGCAGGAGGCGGTGCGTGCCTTCGCGCAGGAGCAACTTTGGCCAAACGCAGCCGCTTGGGACAAGTCACACACGTTCCCGGTTGACGCCCATCGGGGATTGGCTGAGCTCGGTTGCTACGGTATCTGTGTGCCCGATTCACTGGGCGGCGCAGGGTTGGACTATGTCAGTTTGGCCGTGGTCCTAGAGGAAATTGCCGCTGGCGATGGTGGTACGAGCACGGTAATTTCTGTCACCAATTGCCCCGTCAATGCCATCCTCATGAAGCATGGCAACACGGCGCAGCAAAAGCAGTGGTTAACGCCGTTAGCGCAGGGCCAGATGTTGGGGGCGTTTTGTTTGACCGAACCCCATGTCGGCAGCGATGCCTCTGGCCTGCGAACCACCGCGGTGCGCGATGGCGATGTGTACGTGCTCAATGGCGTCAAGCAGTTCATTACCAGCGGCAAAAATGGTGATGTCGCCATCGTGATCGCTGTCACCGACAAAGACGCTGGCAAGCGCGGTATGAGCGCGTTCATCGTCCCCACTGCAACGCCTGGCTATCAGGTGGCGCGTCTCGAGGATAAGCTGGGACAGCACAGCAGTGATACCGCGCAAATCGTTCTCGATAATTGCCGTGTTCCGGTGGAGAATTTGCTGGGTGCTGAGGGGGATGGTTATCGCATCGCCCTAGGGGGGCTGGAAGGGGGGCGCATCGGCATCGCCGCGCAAAGCATCGGTATGGCCCGGAGTGCGCTCACCTGTGCGATTCAATATGCAAAGGACCGAACGTCCTTCGGTAAAGCCATCATCGACCATCAAGCCGTTGGCTTCAAGCTTGCTGACATGGCCACACAACTGGAGGCCGCGCGCGCCCTGACGCTGCACGCTGCTGCGATGCGCGATGCGGGCCTGCCTTGCTTGAAGGAAGCCGCAATGGCCAAGCTATTTGCAAGTGAAATGGCGGAGCAGGTTTGCTCACATGCGATTCAAATTCATGGTGGCTACGGGTACTTGAGTGATTTCCCCGTCGAACGTATCTACCGCGATGTGCGTGTCTGTCAGATTTACGAGGGTACATCTGACGTCCAAAAGATACTGATACAGAGGTCCCTGGTCGCCTAGAATGCGTAGGCTATGAAAATCATTATTTTGGGTGCTGGTCGGGTCGGTGAAAGCGTCGCTGAAAGTCTCGTTTCCGAGCGCAATGACATTACGGTGATTGACTACGACGCCGAGCGCCTACGGGACTTAGAAGAACGGCTTGATTTGCGTGGCATTGTCGGTAACGGCGCGCAGCCATCGGTTTTGAAGTCGGCTGGCATCGATGATGCAGACATGCTGATTGCCTGCTCACCCAATGACGAGACCAATCTGGTCGTCTGCAAGGTGGCGCACGATTTGTTCGGTACGCCCAAAACGATCGCACGCCTACGGTCAAAAGAATACCAAGACAACCCCGACTTGTTGTCCCGTGCAGGGTTTGCCGTCGACCATGTCATTTGCCCCGAAGAGTCGGTGATGAATTACATCCACCAGCTCATTCAGTACCCAGAGGCGCTGCAGGTTCTGCACTTTTCGCAAGCGCGGGCCAGTATGGTCGTGGTGCGTGCCGTTGCTGGCAGCGCGCTGGTGGGGCAGGCGCTGAGCGAGTTCAAGTCGGCATTTCCTGCGGCGCAAATGCAGGTGGTGGCCATTTACCGGAATGGGTACGAAGTTCCCAATGAAGCGGACACCCGAATTCGTGCGGACGATGAAGTCTTTGTTTTGGCAGAAAAAGACAAAATTCGATCGGTCTTATTTGCGCTGCACAAACAGGATCGCCCGGTTCAGCGCATCATGATCGCAGGCGGTGGCCGTGTTGGATTGCGCTTGGCGCGCAGCCTGGCCGAGGGGCGCTATCAGGTCAAGATCATCGAGCGAAACAAAAAGCGCTGTGACTATTTGGCAGAGCAGTTGCCCGAGGACATGCTGGTGCTTCAGGGTGACGTTGCGGATGCCGACCTACTTGAAGAGGAAAACGTGGGTGAGATGGATTTGTTTTTGTCGCTGACGAATGACGACGAAGACAACATCTTGTCAGCCATGCTTGCCAAACGGATGGGCGCTAAGCGCGTGATGGCCCTCATCAATCGCCGTGCCTATGCCGAGATGATGGAGGGCAGCACCATTGATATTGCCGTTTCACCCGCACAAACCATTATTGGCGAGCTCTTGGCTCACTTGCGCCGCGGTGACGTGGCCGCTGTGCACAGCCTGCGCCGTGGCGCGGCTGAGGTTTTAGAGGGCGTGGCACGTGGTGATGTCAAGACGTCCAAATTGGTGGGGCGAAAGTTGCGGGAAATCAAGTTACCCAAGGGAACCAGTGTGGGCGCCATCGTCAGGGGAACGGGGTCAGACTCCCGCGTATTGATGCCGTCTGGCGATCTGGTGATCGAGGCGGACGATCACGTCATCGTCTTCATACCGAACAAGCGTTCTGTTCGCGATGTTGAAAAGCTCTTTCAAGTGTCCGCCACCTTCTTCGGTTAAGCAGCTGCGCAATGTATAACTTCATGCCTGTTCTTGCGGCGCTCTCGCGTGTGGTGCTGGTCTTTTCTGTGACCTTCTTTGTACCTTGGGCGTGGTCGTGGTGGGGTGATGAACACCGGCTGCAAGAAGTCTGGCTGCTGTCGTTTGCCGTCACTTTTACCTGCGGCGCGCTGGTCATGTGGCGCACCCAAAGCCATCGGCGTGAGTTGATGCCCAAAGACGGCTTTATGTTGGTGAACCTGGTGTGGGCGGTCCTCCCCGCCTTTGCAGCGTTGCCGCTGTGGTTGGGCGTACCCAGTATGGATTGGACCGACGCCTATTTCGAGGCTGTCAGCGGCTTAACAGCCACGGGTGCGACCGTTCTGAGTGGCTTGGATACCTTACCCCTGGCCATCAATGTTTGGCGTTGCTTTTTGCAGTTGTTTGGTGGACTGGGCATCATGCTTTTGGTTGTGGCGATTCTGCCGCTGCTCGGACTGGGCGGTGTCCAGCTCTACAAGGCGGAGACACCGGGCCCCATGAAAGACGCCAAGTTGACTCCTCGGATTGCCGAGACGGCGCGAGGGCTCTGGGGCGTTTACTTTGTTTTGTCACTGTCCTGTTTCTTGGCGTATCGATGGGCGGGTATGTCATGGTCTGATGCGTTCATGCACATGAGCACAACGGTCAGCTTGGGTGGTATGTCATCACACGATGCCAGTTTAGGGTACTGGGATTCGCCGCGCATTGAGGCGGTTGCCATCGTCTTTATGCTGTTGGCCGGTGTCAGTTTTGCACGTTACTTCATCGTCTGGCGCACGCGGTCATTGATGACATTGGTGAAGGATGTTGAGGTTCGGGCCTACTTCGGCGTACTGGCCGTCAGCATCGCCTTGGTCAGCACGTTGCTGGCCGTCCATGATGTGGTCGATTCATTCCCGGCGGCATTGCGTGTCTCGGCATTTCAAATCATTTCGTTGGCCACCACAACAGGTTATTCGTCGGTTAACTATGCGCTTTGGCCTGCTTTTGCGCCGGTGCTGTTGATCATGTTGGGCTGTTTCGTTTCATGCGCGGGGTCGACCGGTGGTGGTATCAAAATGGTCAGGATGATCATGCTGGTCAAACAGGCTCGTCGCGAATTGATTCGGACCATTCACCCGCGCGTGGTGAACCCCGTGCATCTGGCGGGGCAGGGTATTCCAAATTCAGTCTTGATGTCCGTCATGGCCTTCATGCTAATTTATGGCGCCACCATCCTCAGCCTCACCATGTTGATGCTTTACTCCGGTATGGACATCGTGACCGCGTTCACAGCGGTGGTTGCCTGTGTCAACAACATCGGTCCGGGTTTGGGCGACGTTGGACCCGCTGGTAATTTCGGTGGGCTGACTGATTTTCAGACATGGGTGTGCACATTTGGTATGTTGTTGGGGCGTCTTGAGCTCTTGTCGGTGCTGGTGCTGTTCACCTCTCAGTTCTGGCGCAAATAGACCACCCATCTCACCTGAATCTTGAAGAGGAGTTTCCGATGCCCATTACAACTGGATACAAAACCCTGGTCGACCGCGCGATGGCTGAGGTTGTTACCTATAGCGTCGACGACATCAAAGCGCGATTGGGGCAAGACCCCACGCTGGTACTCGTCGACATTCGCGATATTCGTGAGCTGAACGCCGAGGGTACGGCTGTCGGTGCGCTCCATGCGCCTCGCGGCATGCTGGAGTTTTGGGTCGATCCAGCATCGCCTTATTACAAGCCCGTTTTCTCTGACGAGTCAAAAGAGTATGTGCTTTATTGCGGTGCGGGATGGCGCAGCGCACTGGCGACGAAAACACTTCAAGATATGGGAATGACGAATGTCGCTCACATTGATGGTGGTTTTAAGGCGTGGGTCGCTGAGGGTGCGCCCGTCATTTCGATGGCCGAGCTAAAAGCCCAGCGCGATGCTGCTAAAAAATAGCGAGGTCTGTTTTGCAATGTCCATGCGGTCGCCTAGACGCGTCATCAAAGCCTCAGCCGAGGCCGCTTGACCACTGTTGTGGGCCCTTCCTGCGGGGCGACCAATCAGCGCCTGATCCTGAATCTTTAATGCGTTCGCGCTATACGGCCTTCACCCTCATGGATGAGGCTTATCTTCGTGCCACGTGGCTGCCAGAACGCACCCCCAAAGTCATTCACTTGAACGCGGGCGCGAAATGGTTGGGGCTGGTTATCAAGTCAACCGCCATGCAATCGGATGTCGAGGGGACTGTTCATTTCGTGGCGCGGGTTCGCGAAGACGGGCGCGGCCACCGGATTGAAGAAAACAGCCGTTTCGTAAAGCAGGCAGGTGCTTGGTTCTATGTGGCGGCTGCCGACGCCGCTTAGCGTAACCATTGGCCACGCAGCGTTCGATCAAATGCTGCTAAGCAAGCGGGGGCGTCAACGCGGCGGTAAGTCACGTGAGGGCCTCCGTCAGATGCCTGAAAAACGGTGCGACCTGCCTCATCACCAGCGATAACAACCGTCAGGGAAGCGGCTTCTGTTTGGAAGTACTCAGGGTTCGTCAGAGCCATGAACGCCAAAACGTCGTGTCCAAAACACCCGCCGATCTGGCCAACGGTGTCCGGGTGGCGGTGGCTGTAAAAATTGGCGTAAAACCTGACAGCCTGATTCAGGGCATCCATTGCTGGGTGTGTGTGATGCGTTGCCAGCGATTCGATCAATTTGGCGGGAATGATGACTTGGTGCGTCACATCCAAACTCACGACGTCTACCTGCCAATCGGCCGCAAACACCGCTGCTGCCGCGTGTGGATCATTCCAGATATTTGCCTCTGCAAAGGCCGTGACGTTGCCCGGAACATGAACCGCACCGCCCATGATGACCAAGCGCTTGACTTGTGATGCCCAGTCTTTGTCTAGGGCCAGTGCGGCCGCGATGTTGGTCAAGGGGCCGACGGCAACCACGGTGATCTCATGTGGGTGCGCGCGGACGGTCTCCACCAAAAATTCAGCTGCGTTTTGGGAGACCGCGCAGCGATGATGGGGTGATCGCCCAAGCAAATTTCCCAGCCCATCCTGACCATGAATGTGTACTGGCGGCGCTTCAGCCGGTTTGTCTATCGGCTGCGAAGCCCCAGACGCCACGGGCGTGTTGAACCCAGCCATTGCACACAAATACAAGGCATTTTCGGTGGCTTGTTCAACCGTCACATTGCCAAAAGTTGTCGTGATGCCCATGACATCCAGGTTGGGATGTGCCAATGCGTAGTAAAGAGCCATGGCATCGTCAACGCCTGGGTCGGTGTCAAACAGCACTTTCATGGTGCGTGACGTCTCAAAAAAGCATCGACCGCCTCTCGCGTGGGTGTGCTGCTTTGTGCGCCCAGCGCTGTGCAGGCGATTGCGCCCACCGCACTTGCGAATCGAACAGCCTCTTGCGATGTTGCACCCTGATCAATGGCGGCGACGAAGGCGCCCGCAAACGCGTCGCCGGCGCCCGTGGTGTCGATGGCATCAACCGAGAATGCCGGTGTTTGCTGTTGCGTACCGTCAGGCTCTTTCAGCCAACAGCCCTCGGCGCCAAGGGTCACGACGACCGTGGGTGTTGGGAGTGTACGAATTTGATCGGCGATGGTCGTAAGCCCCGGCGCGCGTTGGCTCACAATGGTCTCCAGCTCAATCGCGTTGACAATTAAGATATCGATCGTTGCCAGCAAAGCGTCTGGCAAATCGCTTGCCGGTGCGGCATTCAACGCCACGCGGATACCGGCCGCTTTGGCCAGCGATGCGAGCGCTGTGTTGGTTTCAGTGGGTATCTCCGACTGCAGCAGAATCCATCGGCAATCGGCTCTCGCGAGCAAGGGGCGCGCCGCTTGTATCGCCCGCTCCGGCGTGAGTGCGAAATTCGCACCGGGAACAACGGTGATGGCATTTTCGCCATGGTCGCTCACGCAGATGAAAGCCGATCCAGTGGGCTCATCCGCCAATGTCAGGCTGTGGTCGAAAACCCCTGCTGCCTGCAGTGCACCCTTGAGCGTTTCTGCAAACATGTCGCTGCCCATGGCTGATAAAAAATGGGTTTCGGCACCGCCCGCTTTTGCACAGGCAACCGCTTGGTTGGCGCCTTTTCCACCTGGAAACAGGGTAAGGCTGCGCCCCAAAACCGTCTCGCCCGCGCGCGGTATGTCGGGCGCTTGTGTCACAAAGTCGATGTTGGCAGAGCCAATAACAAGAATCATAGGGTGATCTTAGGGGTGTGCGGTGCCGTCATCAAGCGGCGCCCTCGAGTGTATGTCGGTGAGCTGTTCGGTATTGTTGTGGACTCAGACCCGTCCACTCTTTGAAGGCGCGTGAAAAGCTTTTTTCGTTTTGAAAACCACTGGCTGCCGCGACACGTTTGATGGGTAAGAGGCTACCGAGGAGCATGCGTGTGGCACGGCTCATGGCTGCCGATCTTTTCAGTCGCTGCCAAGACTCATCTTCTTCCTTAAGTTGTCGAAACAGGCTGCGCGTCGAAACATGCAGGCGAGCCGCCACATGGGGTGCCGTTGCATGGATGTTCTCATCCAGCGCCAAAAATTGCTTGACCTGTTCAACCACTCGGCGATCACGCCGGTAGTGACGAACCGTCAAAGGCAATGCCCGCTGCAGCATGACTTGCAGGGCCTGAGCGTCCCGCCGAATGGGTAGGCTCAAGTAGCTCGCATCGAAGGAGAGTTGGGTGGTCGGCGCATCAAAGCGAACCGGGCATGGAAAAAGGACTGCATAGGCGCTGGCATGGCGCGGCTGAGGGAACGCAAATTCCACTTGTTGTAACGCAATCCGTGAGTCGATAAGCCACGATGACAAACCCAACAAATTGCGCAGTACGGAGACGGTGCAAAACTCCACGACGTTCTCGTCAATCCCGCTAGTTGCCATCTGCAGGGTCACGCGATTCGGTTGTGACGGCGTTGCGGGGGATGTGCACAAGTCGAGGCTGACAGCGGCGGTCAACAAATGGTGGTGCTGACACCACCGACGCATCGCCATACCGAGGTTGGGCGATGTGATCGCTGCCCTGGCGAGCAGCCCATAGCTGCCCCAAGGTAAGCGGCGCTCAAACCAACCCAGTGCCTCGTCATCGAGCTGTCTCATTGCGGATTCGCTGAGTACCTCAAACTGGTTGGCTGTGACGACGCCGGAGGTGTCCTCTAATTGCTCTGGCGTAATTTGTGCCATCGCTAGCAGCGCATCGGGGGCTATATTCCGCCGTATCAGCGCTGCCACGATGGCCCTAACAAAGGCGATGGGCGTTGCTCGAACTGCTTTTTCTCGACGGGGGTCGGGCGGCGTGGTCGTCTGTATCGGCATGGCATTATTCTGCCTATTAATTGGCGCAAAATGCAACTTATTGCGCTTCCGCTGCTTGGGAGGAGCGTCTATCCTGAGGTGTCACCTCTCGTTGAGAAAAGAGCCATGCCCGTTATTTCCAGCCAATTGAATGTTCGCGCCGAGGACTTTCGGCGCAATGCCGTCGCCATGCAGGCACTTGTCGATGATCTACGCGCCCACCTGACGCGTGCGGCGGCCGGTGGTGGTGAGGCCGCCCGCGCCAAACATACCGCACGCGGCAAGTTGTTACCGCGGGAGCGGGTGCAGTTGCTCCTTGACGCGGGTTCGCCTTTTTTGGAGTTGTCACCTCTGGCGGCGCATGGCATGTATGGGGATGACGCACCCAGCGCCGGACTGATTGCAGGTATCGGACGGGTGAAGGGCGTTGCATGCATGGTGGTATGTAACGACGCGACCGTCAAAGGGGGCACCTATTTTCCAATGACCGTCAAGAAACATCTGCGGGCACAAGAGGTGGCCCAGCAGAACCACTTGCCATGCATTTACTTGGTTGACTCAGGCGGCGCCAATTTGCCGCAACAAGACGAGGTGTTCCCCGACCGTGATCATTTTGGACGCATTTTTTATAACCAAGCCAACATGAGTGCCATGGGCTTGGGGCAGGTGGCTGTTGTGATGGGTAGTTGCACGGCAGGCGGGGCCTATGTGCCTGCCATGAGCGACGAGACCATCATCGTAAAAAATCAAGGCACCATCTTTTTGGGGGGGCCGCCTCTGGTGAAAGCAGCGACAGGCGAGGTGGTGAGCAGTGAGGATCTGGGCGGTGGTGACGTCCATACCCGGTTATCAGGGGTGGCCGATCACTTGGCGCAGGATGATGCCCATGCGCTGGCGTTGGCGCGCCAAGCCGTGGTCAATCTCAATTTGAAGCCGATCGCGCCAGCGGCAGCGGCAGCGGAGCCGCCAATTTATGCCGAATCCGAACTTTACGGTGTGATCCCGACGGATACCCGCAAGCCTTTCGACGTGCGCGAGATCATCGCACGCATCGTTGATGGCAGCGCTTTTGATGAGTTCAAAGCGCGGTTTGGAAGCACATTGGTGTGCGGCTTTGCGCACATCGATGGCTTTCAGGTTGGCATTGTCGCGAACAACGGTATCTTGTTTTCCGAGTCGGCACAAAAAGGTGCTCACTTCATTGAACTGTGTTGCCAGCGCAAAATTCCGTTGGTGTTTCTTCAAAACATCACTGGCTTCATGGTGGGTCGCAAGGTCGAGAATGAGGGCATCGCCCGCCACGGTGCAAAGATGGTGACCGCGGTGGCGTGTGCCCAAGTGCCCAAACTGACCGTCATCATTGGTGGCAGTTTCGGCGCCGGAAACTACGGCATGTGCGGTCGTGCATTCAGCCCGCGGTTTTTGTGGATGTGGCCCAACGCGCGCATCAGTGTGATGGGGGGTGAGCAGGCGGCCAGTGTGTTGGCAACGGTCAAGCGCGACGGCCTGAGTCTTAAAGGCATTGAGTGGTCAGCGGACGAAGAAGAGGCGTTCAAGGCCCCGATTCGCAATCAATACGAGACACAAGGGCATCCTTACTACGCCACGGCGCGGTTGTGGGACGATGGTGTGATTGATCCCGCCGATACCCGCCGGGTGCTGTCGCTGGGTTTGGCGGCCGCCATGAACGCCCCAATCCCTGACACCCGTTTTGGCGTGTTCCGGATGTGATGAGGGGGTCAAATGAATAACTACCAAGAAATCAGTGCCACAAGGGACGCCGTGCGTCCTGGTGTTTGGCGCGTCAACTTAAGCCGGGAAGCGGTGCGCAACGCATTCAATGACACGCTCATTAACGAGTTGACCGACGCCTTCCAGCACATTGCGGCTGACGGGCAGGCCCGCGCCGTCGTGTTGGGTGCTCAAGGGAAAGCTTTTTGTGCAGGTGCCGATCTCGGCTGGATGCGGCAAATGGCCGATTACACATGGGAAGAGAACCGGGCCGATGCGCAAACGCTGGCCGATATGCTCTGGGTCATTGATCAATGCCCTGTGCCCGTTTTGGCCCGTATTCAAGGCGATTGTTATGCGGGTGGCGTGGGGCTGGCGGCTGTGTGCGATATCCGAGTTACGGTCGACTCGGCCCACTTTTGCCTCAGTGAAGCCAAGCTCGGTTTGATTCCTGCGACCATCTCACCCTACGTGATTCGGTCAATGGGGCAGTCGGTAGCAGCGCGTTACTTTGTAACGGCAGAGCGCTTTGACGCAACAGAGGCGAAGGCGATGGGGCTTGTCCACACCGTCTGCACCGAATCGAATTTAGATGCGCACATCAGCGATCTGCTGGACGCGATTTTGGCTAATGCGCCGGGCGCGGTGCGGGCCTGCAAACAACTCGTTAAAGACGTTGGGGGCGCTGAGATAACGGCGGCTTTGCGAGCCGATACCGCCCGCCGAATCGCTGACATCCGGGCGAGCGAAGAGGGCAAGCAAGGGGTCCAGTCATTCCTGACCAAATCGACGCCGCCATGGCAGGTCAAATCCAGCAAATAAAGACGGCTTATGTTTAAAAAAATACTGATTGCCAACCGTGGCGAAATTGCTTGCCGCGTCGCTGCGACTTCTCGCCGTATGGGTATTAAAACCGTCGCGGTTTATTCGGACGCTGATGTGAAGGCCAAGCATGTCCTTGCCTGCGATGAAGCGATTCACATCGGTGGTGCCGATCCGAAAGACAGCTACTTGCAGTGGTCACGCATCCTTGATGCGGCGAAGGGCACAGGCGCTGAAGCGATTCATCCCGGCTATGGTTTTTTAAGTGAGAACGCGGCGTTTGCGCGCGCGTGCGATGCCGCAGGCATTGTCTTTATCGGTCCCAGTCCAGAGGCGATTGAAGCCATGGGATTGAAGGCGCAAAGCAAGCGACTCATGGCAGACGCGGGTGTGCCATTGGTGCCTGGCTACCATGGCGATGACCAGTCGCCAGAACATTTGCGGAAGCAGGCAGATGCGATTGGCTACCCCGTCCTCATCAAGGCCAGCGCAGGCGGCGGTGGGAAGGGGATGCGCATTGTTGAGTCTGGAGAGCATTTCTTTGAAGCGTTACAGGCGTGTCAGCGTGAGGCCATCAACAGCTTTGCAAACGACGATGTGCTGATTGAAAAATACGTTCAGCGTCCTCGGCACATTGAGATACAGGTTTTTGGCGACACCCACGGCCATCTGGTTCATTTGTTTGAGCGTGATTGCTCGGTACAACGTCGTCACCAAAAGGTGCTTGAAGAGTCGCCGGCGCCAGGGCTTACCCCACAGATGCGTACAGCGATGGGTGACGCCGCGCTTGCGGCCGCGCGCGCGGTGAATTACGTTGGCGCGGGGACGGTCGAATTCATCGTTGAGCAGAAGCCAAATGGTGAGATGGCCTTTTTCTTCATGGAAATGAATACCCGCTTACAGGTTGAGCATCCCGTGACCGAAGCAGTCACGGGCATCGATTTGGTGGCGTGGCAGCTGCTGGTTGCCAGCGGCGCGCCTTTGCCTTGTGAACAAGCAGATATCCAAATGAACGGACACGCGATCGAGGCGCGCATCTGTGCTGAAAACCCCAGCCAACAATTCCTACCCGCCACGGGTACGCTGACGCGCTTGGCATTGCCCGAATGCCAATCGTTCGCGGTTGGTGCGGTGCGATGGGATAGCGGTGTGACGGAAGGGGATGCGATCTCGCCGTTTTACGACTCCATGATCGCCAAACTGATTGTTCATGCGGATAACCGCGATCAGGCGTTGGCCAAGTTGAATCAGGCGCTCGCAGAAACCCATGTCGTCGGCCTCCATCACAACGTGGGATTTTTACGGTCGGTCATCAACACGCCGTCCTTTACGACACCCATGCTTGACACCGCCCTGATCACACGTGAGTCGGCGGCGCTCTTTCAGCCGGTAAATGTTTCACCCGCATGGTGCGTTGCCGCTGCGCTGGTGGCACAGGTCAGCGCCGAGCAGGAGCGGTCGGGCGCTCATCCATGGCTGGCTGTTGACGGGTGGCAGGTCATTGGGGCGCCGGCGCGCCGCCTCCAATTGGTGTCGCCTCATGCGATGACGGTACGGTTTCGGGTCGGTACCCAACCGGGCCATTTGGCGTTTGAGGATGGGATGACCCACACCGTTCAGTGGCGCCACATCAGTGAAGATCGGTGGTCGGTCACACTCGATGGCGCTCGGCAGACGCTTCGATTGGTCGCAGGCGAGGCGTTACTTACGGCGTTTTTTGATGCTGGTGCGGTTGAGATCAGTGTCCACGATCCGTTGCGTGCGAGTGTGACCAGCGATCACGCCGCAGGTAGCCTTGCCGCGCCGATGCCCGGAAAGGTTGTTGCGTTCAATGTGGCGGTGGGCGATGTGGTTGAAGCGGGCGCTGTTCTGGCTGTCATGGAGGCCATGAAGATGGAGCACACCATTTTGGCGCCAACGTCAGGGACTGTTGCCGCCTTGTTTTTTGAGCCCGGCGAGCAGGTCGCGGAGGGTGAACCGTTGTTGCAGTTGGAGGGCGACGCACCATGACATTCCCCAGTCGTGTTCACATCACCGATGTGGGGCCACGCGATGGCCTTCAAAATGAGGCGGCGCCGATCGCCGCGACGGACAAGTTGGCACTCATCGATCGCTTGCTTGACGCGGGTGTTCGACACATCGAAGCCACGAGTTTTGTGAGCCCAAAGTGGGTACCACAGATGGCAGATGCCGCTGAGGTCATGATGGGTTTGAAAACGGCCGAGCGCGCGCGCGCGTTGGAAGGCGCTTGCATCAGTGTCTTGACGCCCAACATGAAGGGGCTTGAAGGTGCGCTGGCAAGTGGCGCACAGGAGGTCGTGGTGTTTGGGGCGGCCAGCGAGTCGTTTAGTCAGCGAAACATTAACTGTGACATTGCCACGTCAATCGAACGCTTTGCGCCGGTTGTCGCCGCCGCACATGCAGCGGGTGTGGCTACCCGCGGCGCCATCTCCTGCGCTGTTGGGTGTCCCTACGAAGGCGAGGTCACCCCGAGGCAGGTGGGCCATGTGGCCGCCTTGATGCGTGATATCGGGGTGCAACGGATTGCGGTCGCAGACACGATCGGCATCGGCACACCGCTGGCTGTCCAGCGTGCCATGTCAGCGGCATTGGATCACTACGAGTTGCCAATGGTCGCGGGTCATTTTCACGACACCTATGGGCAGGCACTTGCAAACACGCTGGCCTGTTTGGAGATGGGTATCGCCCGTTTCGAGACGTCGATTGCGGGCTTAGGGGGGTGCCCTTATGCCAAAGGCGCTACGGGCAACGTCGCCACGGAGGACGTGGTGTACATGCTCCACGGAATGGGCATTGAAACAGGCATTGATTTGGAACACCTGATCGATGCCGCATGGTTCATCAGTGGCCGATTGAATCGACAGCCCAATAGCCGCGTTAGCGTGGCGCGTCGTCGACAATAGGGCTTTCATTTATAACGAGCCCACAATGACCACACCCGACGCGTTTCAAGCGCTAGAGAGTCGCCTAGAAAACGTAGAGACCAAAATGGCCTTCAATGAGGATGCTTTGGATCAACTCAATGAGGTTGTGATTCAGCAGCAGCGCCTGATTGATGGGTTGGTCGCGCAGCTCACTGACTTGAAGCGGCGTGTCCCAGAGGGATCGAACGACGCCCCCTTTAGAAGCCTGCGAGACGAACTACCCCCGCACTATTGAGTGACTGCGGCGTTGAGCGAACGCGCTGCGGCAGCAGCGATGTCCAAGCCACGCATCCGCAACGCCGACTCATAAACGTCGCTGACCAGCACCAGCTCATTGGCTTGGGTCAACTCGGCCAACCGTTGCAGTCCTGCGCGGACGGTGTCGGGGCCGCCAATGACCGCTGCTGCCAAAAAGTCGGCAATGGCGGCTTGTGCACCATGGTCCAGCTGCGGCAGGAAGTTCTCGACGGGCGGGGGCAGTTGTCCGCGACGTCCCGTCAAAATCCCCAGTACCCGTTGATGCGTGCTGCTTGCCAAATAAGTGGCCTCATCATCGGTCGGTGCAGCCACCAGTGGCACACCGATGGCAACGTAAGGCGCGGCCAACTGAGCGCTCGGGCGAAAGGTCTCCCGATAAATTTGGATCGCTTGCAGCAGCATGCGCGGCGCGAAATGCGAGGCAAATGCAAATGGCAAGCCAAGCTGTGCCGCCAATTGAGCCGAGTACAAACTCGACCCCAATAGCCAAATGGGCACCTGCGTACCCGCACCGGGCATCGCGACGATGGGCTGGCCTGGCTGCGCGGGACCCAGCAGTCGCTGTAATTCCTGTACGTCGTTCGGGAAGTCATCCTCAGACTCAACCCGATCGCGTCGCAAGGCGCGCATGGTGACGCGATCGGTTCCTGGCGCCCGACCAAGGCCCAGGTCGATGCGATTGGGGTAGAGCTCTGCCAACGTGCCAAATGCTTCAGCGACCACCAAAGGCGCGTGGTTGGGCAGCATGATGCCGCCCGAACCGACTCGGATTTTTGTTGTGCCGCCCGCAATGTGACCGACCATCACCGCGGTCGCAGAACTGGCAATACCCGCCATGTTGTGATGTTCTGCAAGCCAGTACCGTGTGAAGCCAAGGCGCTCTGCGTGTTGAGCGGTTTCCAGTGCGGTATCCAATGCGTGACGGACAGATTTGCCCTCCCGCACTGCGACCAAGTCCAGCATGGACAAAGTGAATGGCGGGTGTGTTTTTATGGCCGAGTGGGTGGGCGCGTTCATGCTTGAAACCTATTTTCCGCTATGCTCATGTGATGGATTTTCATGTTTGGCTTACGTATTTTGTCGCAGCTTGGGTGATTGCGCTATCACCGGGGTCTGGTGCGGTTTTGTGCATGTCGCACGGACTGGCCTATGGGGTCAAAAAAACATCAGCAACTGTGCTGGGCTTGCAAATAGGCCTGTCCATTGTGCTGCTGATAGCCGGGGTGGGGGTCGGCGCCATTTTGGTTGCATCAGCCACTGCGTTTTTGGTGATTAAGATCGTCGGCGCTGCATACCTGATTTATCTGGGTGTCAAACAATGGCGCGCGCCAACAGCAGAGCCTGCGGTTGATGTGCCCGAACCCAGTGCCTTACAACAGCGCTTACCCCAAGGACTCACCCCCTTCGTGCCGGATACCAAGCGCCGCATCCTCACCGGAATGCTAACCAATCTGTCTAACCCGAAAGGCATCGTTTTCATGGTCGCGGTGTTGCCGCAGTTCATCGATCCAAATCGATCACTCGCTTTGCAGTTACTCATTCTGTGCCTGACGATGAATGTGGTGGACAGCGTTGTGATGCATGGTTATGCGTACCTCGCCTCACAATTGCAGCATCTGCTGCGCACAGTGAAGGCGCGTGTCCTGCAGAATCGAGTCTTTGGCGGCGTGCTCATTTTTATGGGTGGTAGCCTTTTCTTTGTCCGACGCGCGGTGACGTGATTCAGGAGTCGAGCACCCATGAATACCAACGCGTCAATGCCATCGTCTGAATCTGTCATTCGGGTGCAGCGATTTCTGCAAAATGTCGGTCATCCAAACGCCCCGATTACCCTTGCCGATGCCGCGCGAACGGCCCAACAAGCCGCTGACGCGCTGGGTGTTGCACTTGGGCAGATTGCCAAAAGCATCGTTTTTAAAATCAAACCCTTAGATCGCGCTGTGTTGGTTATCGCGTCAGGCGATCAGCGTGTCGATGAAAAAAAAGTCGCGGCTTTGGTGTGTCAAGCGGGTCAAAAACTGGGTCGTGCCGATGCTGACTTCGTGCGCGAAAAGACAGGATTTGCGATTGGCGGTGTGTCGCCTGTTGGGGCAACAGCCCGGCTCACGACAATCATTGACAACACCTTGTTTCGGTTCGATACCTTGTGGGCAGCAGCAGGGCATCCACACACTGTTTTTGAGTTGACGCCTGCGCAGCTACAGCAAATTACCAGCGCGCCTGTGGCGGATATTGTCGTTAATGCAACGCCAGTGGCCCCGTCGTTCAACGACTCTTTGGACGCGCGATGGGAGCGTGCCAAGAGGTTGCAGCCAAACGGCGTCCCATCCCCCTGTGTCGGCGTGTGCACCATGACGACCTTGCCGGCTGCCGCGCAGCAACCTGCCATGTGTGAAGGGTGTTTGCGAACCCTGCCTGAAATTGCGAAATGGGGGCAACTGTCGGACACCGAAAAGCGTCAAATGTGGGACGTCTTGCGCGCCCGCGAGGCGGCGCTGTTCTGAAGGGTTTTATGCGACAAATCGATTTTTATTTCGATCCCATTTCGCCCTACGCCTATCTGGCGTTTCACGCCTTGCCGTCCGCGCTGCAAGGGCATTCCGTTGCGATACGTTACAAGCCGATTTTGTTTGCGGCATTGCTGCAGGTGAACGGACAAAAGGGACCCGCTGAAATTCCTGGGAAGCGTGACTGGACTTATCGCCAGGTGCTGTGGTTGGCGAAGCAGCAGGGCGTTGCGATGGCCTTACCCACGGCTCACCCGTTCAACCCGCTGGCCTTGCTGCGTGTCCTTTTGTCGGGTGCTGACGCGTCAGGCTGCGTGAACCGCTATTTGGCTGAGTTGGCGTTGAATCATGTTTGGCAAAGTGGCGGTGATCCGGTTGACAGCCAACGGTTGTCCGCTCTGAGTGCCGCAATCGAATCGCACTGTGCAGCGCGAGGCACTGAAATCGCGACACCCGATGCGGCCAAACAGCAACTCAGGGACAACACGGATGAGGCGTTGGATCGGGGCGTGTTTGGTGTGCCAACAGCCTGTCTGGATGGTCTGAGTTTTTGGGGCTTGGATGGCCTGCCAATGCTGCGGGGGTATTTGGATGACCCAAGCTGGTACTTGTCGGATGCCTATCAAAAGGTGGGTGAATTACCGATAGGCGTGAAGCGATAAACGGCGTAATCTGAACCCCATGGTTTAGATAGAAGGAGCCGATTATGTTCACGCACATCCTCGTGCCAACCGATGGTTCAGAGAAAGCGCAAATTGCGGCCGAAAAAGCCGTTGCGTTAGCCAAACTACATGGTGCAAAAGTTACCGCGGTGGTGGTCATTGACCCGTTTCCTTACATTGGCTTGGGCGAGGCTTCCGCTTTTGGCCTTCAGGCCTATCTCGCCGAGGCTCAGACCATGGCGGCCCGGTCACTTGACACCGTTCGCCAATTGTCTGAGGCGTCAGGGGTGCCTTTTGCTGCTGACACGATTGAGCGCAGCGCGGTGTTTGAGGGTATTTTGGACACAGCAACCGCCGAGGCCTGCGATCTTATCGTGATGGGGTCCCACGGACACAGCGGCGTTAAGGCCCTAATTTTGGGTAGCGAAACCCAAAAGGTGCTGACCCACAGCACCGTGCCTGTGCTGGTCATAAAGTCGTAAAACCCTTCGACGGTGGCGCTATCCGTTGCCGATTCCCCGTAAGCGCCGGACTTGCCTAGAATGTTTGACTCCAACTCAAACAACCGCTCTCTATGGCCAAGTCCGCTCCGCCCGTCTCCACCGCCGATGCTGCTCCTGAGGGGGTGATTCGTATCAGAGGCGCTCGGCAGCACACGCTGAAGAACCTCGATCTCGACATCAAGACAAACGAGTTGACTGTCGTCACGGGTCCGAGCGGGTCCGGTAAATCCAGTTTGGTTTTCGATACGTTGTTTGCAGAGGGACAGCGGCGCTACGTCGAGACGTTCTCGGCTTATGCGCGTCAATTCTTGGACCGGATGGACAAACCGGCCGTTGATCGCGTTGATGGTGTACCCCCCGCCATCGCAATCGACCAAACAAATCCGGTGCGGAGCTCGCGTTCAACGGTCGGCACCATGACCGAGCTGAATGATCACTTGAAGCTCTTGTTCGCCCGCAGCGCCAAATTGTTTGACAAAGAAACAGCGCAACCTGTTCAGCACGACAACGCCGATACCATTTTTTCAGCCATCCAAGAACGCATCCGCTCACGTCCGGACGTCAGTGATTGGCGGTTGGTGATCACCTTCCCAGTTGAGCTACCCGCCAACACCACGCCAGATGAGGTCGCGCAGTGGCTTTCGGCCAGCGGCTTCACGCGCATCCATCAACAGCGGACCCTGCGTGTTCAGGACCTGCCCAGCACACACGCTGCCGCGACTGAGACGGCGCAGAAGAAGACGGCAAAAAAAGCCCCTAAGAAGGCAGCCGCCAAAAAAGGTTCGGTTGCCGATGACCTTCGACAGGTATTGGATGTGGTGGCCGACCGCTTCAAAGGCAGCCGTTTGGAGCGCGCACGCGCGATCGAAGCGCTCGAGGTTGCCTTAAAGCGTGGCAGCGGTAACGTCACGGTTTACGCGATGCCCGATGCTGAGGGGGCTACAGCTGACGAAGAGTCGTGGTCATATTCAAGCGGCTTGCACTGTCCGGAAAGCCGCCTGCGTTACACAAAACCCACGCCCAGTCTTTTCTCGTTCAACTCGCCAGTTGGTGCGTGTGAGACCTGTCGAGGTTTTGGTCGCGTGATCGGTGTGGATTACGGATTGGTCATTCCCAACGATAAGCTGAGTCTTCGTGCAGGCGCGATCAAGCCGATGCAGACACCCGCTTGGCAAGAGGCCCAAGATGATTTGATGCGGCACGCCGAGGTAGCCGGTATCCCGCGTGACACACCTTGGTGCAAGCTCAGCGATGCGCACAAAGATTGGGTCATCAATGGCTCGCCAAATTGGACCGGTCAGTGGAACAAACAGTGGTTCGGCGTTAAGCGATTTTTTGAATATCTAGAGACCAAGTCTTACAAAATGCACATCCGTGTGTTGCTGTCTAAGTACCGCAGCTACACCACGTGTGGCGACTGTGGTGGTGCGCGCCTCAAGACAGAGAGCTTGTTATGGCGAATTGGCGGTAGCGCTGAGGCTCAAGTCGCCTTGCCGGCGGAGAAGCGGCACCGCCCAACAGGTGTGTTGTGGACTGCCGAACAGCTATCGGGCCTCCCCGGTCTTAATTTATTTGATTTGATGTGCCTACCCATCGATCAGATGCTGGCGTTTTTTAAGTCCATTGAACACAGCCTAATTGATCGCTCGGATGCGGATGCGCGGGCGCAGGCTTTGTTGTTCGAGGAGATCACCACTCGCCTCAGCTACCTCTGTCGCGTGGGGCTTGGCTACCTCACCCTAGACCGCCAAAGCCGAACCCTCTCCGGCGGTGAGGTCCAGCGTATCAATCTCACGACAGCGCTGGGCACATCGCTGGTCAACACTTTGTTTGTTTTGGATGAGCCCAGCATTGGTCTTCACCCACGCGATATGGACCGCATCACCGAGGCAATGCTGCGCTTGCGTGACGCGGGTAACACGCTTGTGGTTGTTGAGCACGACCCCGCGGTGATGATGGCAGCTGACCGCGTCATCGATATGGGGCCAGGGCCAGGAGAGCGCGGCGGTGACATCGTGTTTGATGGCACCCCCGCCGAGCTCCGTCACGCCGATACGCTAACCGGGGCCTATTTGGGCAACCGCAAGCAGGTAGGGATGGGCTTCAAGCGCATGGTCAGTGAGAACACGCCGCGGTTGATTCTTGAAGACGTGTCGGCCAATAACTTGCAACACATTGATGTCAACGTGCCGTTGCAACGACTGGTCTGCGTGACCGGCGTGAGCGGTTCCGGTAAATCCACCCTGATTCAAGATGTTCTGGCGCCCGCCCTGATGCGCCACTTTGGTAAGCCCACTGAAACCCCAGGTACCCACCGACGTTTGTTGGGGGCCGAACAGTTGAGCGATGTCATTTTTGTTGACCAGTCGCCCATCGGTAAGACCGCACGCTCTAACCCGGTCAGCTACGTGGGGGCTTGGGATGCCTTGCGGAGCTTGTTGGCAACCGCTCCGCTGGCTCGCGAGCGCGGCTATACCGCATCAAAGTTCAGTTTCAACGGCGGTGATGGCCGTTGCCCGCTGTGCGGTGGTTCCGGGTTTGAGCATGTCGAAATGCAGTTTTTGAGCGACGTCTATTTGCGTTGCCCAGACTGCGATGGCCAGCGCTACCGTCCCGAGGTACTTGAGGTCCGATTGACCCATCACCATCCCGACGCAAAGCCAGGTGATCTGGGGCTGAACGTTGCCGATATTTTGAACCTCACCGTGGCGCAGGCGGCACAGGTATTCGCGCAGGAGCGTGATGTGTTGCGGGCTCTTCAGCCCATCGCCGATGTCGGGCTGGACTACGTCAAGCTCGGCCAGCCAGTGCCGACTCTATCGGGCGGCGAGGCGCAGCGCTTGAAGCTGGCAGGGTATTTGGCTGAGGCCGCGAAGGGTGGCTCAAGCAGTCGGCAAGCGGTGGCAAAAAAAGGTGCGCTCTTCATGTTTGATGAGCCGACAACGGGTCTTCATTTTGAGGATATCGCCAAGTTGATGCGTGCCTTGCGGCGTTTGATGGAGGCCGGGCACTCGGTACTGGTCATTGAGCATAACCTTGATGTCATTCGCGCCAGTGATTGGCTCATCGACTTGGGTCCCGAGGGGGGTGTTGGTGGCGGACAGATTGTGGCGCAAGGCACACCAGAGTCTTTACGTGAGCACCCCACGTCGCACACAGCCAAGGCGCTTCGTGACTACGATATCGCAATGGGTATCGGTGGACAGGCGGTTGCTGAGGCAACGGTGAAAGCGGGTTCGGCTGCGCGTCCCGTGCGCTCACCCAACATCCAAATCGTGAATGCACGCGAGCACAATTTAAAAGGGATCAGCGTTGACATTCCACGCGGCCGGTTCAACGTGATTTCGGGGGTTTCAGGCTCTGGAAAGTCAACGTTGGCGTTTGACATTTTGTTCAACGAGGGGCAACGGCGTTACCTCGAGTCACTCAATGCGTACGCGCGATCAATCGTTCAGCCCGCGGGCCGCCCAGAAGTGGATGCGGTTTATGGCATTCCGCCGACGGTCGCCATTGAACAGCGACTCAGTCGCGGGGGACGCAAGAGTACCGTGGGCACCACCACCGAGGTTTGGCACTACTTGCGGTTGTTGTATGTCAAGCTTGGCACGCAGCATTGCGTGCACGACGATGCGGCTGTGTTGCCGCAAACGCCCGACACCATGGTGGCCAATATTTTGAAGCAGCACAAGGGCCAACGCATTGGGCTGCTTGCGCCATTGGTCATTGGCCGTAAAGGGGTTTACACCGAGCTGGCGGAATGGGCGAAACCGAGGGGCTACACGCACTTGCGCGTGGATGGCGAGTTTTTGCCAACTGATAATTTCCCCCGCCTTGACCGCTTCAAAGAGCACAACATTGAGTTACCTGTTGGTGACGTTTTGGTCAGCGCAAAGGCGGAGCCCGAGATTCGTCGCCTGCTCTCAACCGCCCTCATGCACGGCAAAGGCGTGGTTCATATTCTTTCCAACCTCGGTGACCTCCATGCCGCCATGCAGCGCGAGGAAAGCACACAAGGCATTGGGGATGTGAGTGTGGCATCAAGCCTGCGCGCCTGCCCGGTGTGTGCGACCAGTTACCCGGAGCTTGACCCGCGTCTCTTCTCGTATAACAGCAAGCATGGCTGGTGCCCCGACTGCGTGGGTACGGGAATTCGTTTGAACAAAGACCAGCGCACGACACTGGACGACTCGATTCGGGATGACAAGGAAAAAGGGCGCGAGCAAAGCTTTGCTGAAGTCGAGGTGGAGGACCTGTCCAACGAGAGCTGCCCATCGTGTGCGGGGACCCGTTTGAACCCGCAGGCCCGAGCCGTCCGATTTGCAGGGGTTGGTATCGCCGAGGTCGCTCGGTTATCGGTGCGTGATTTGCAAAAGTGGGTGGCTGACCTGCAATTGAGTTTGCGTGAGACCGATATCGCGCGAGATCTGATTCCTGAGATTGCGTCGCGGCTCCAATTTTTGTTTGATGTGGGATTGGGATACCTGACCCTGGACCGGGGAGCGCCAACGCTCAGTGGTGGCGAGGCGCAACGCATTCGTCTGGCGGCACAACTCGGAAGTAATCTGCAGGGCGTCTGCTACGTATTGGACGAACCGACGATTGGCCTGCACGCGCGTGACAATCAAATTTTGCTGAATGCCTTGCACGCGTTGGGCAGCAAGGGCAACACGCTTGTTGTGGTCGAGCATGACGAAGACACCATCCGGCGGGCTGATCATCTGATTGACGTGGGGCCCAGTGCAGGTAAGCTGGGCGGCACCATCGTGGCGCAGGGCAGTGTGCAAGATGTTCAGAATTGTGCTGACAGCGTCACGGGACGATACCTCCGCGATGCGATGCGTCACCCCATGCAGGCGCGCCGTTTGGTGGACGATGTTTCGTTGGCAGCCAACGGCGCTTTGCGTTTGGCTGGCGCGCGGTTGCACAACTTGCAAGATGTCACGATTGATGTTCCTTTGAAACGTCTTGTCGCCATAACGGGCGTGTCGGGTTCGGGAAAGTCAACCCTTGCGCGCGACGTTTTGCTGACAAACGTCGCAGCCGTTGTGACCCCCGTGGTGAAGCGTGCGTTGGCCAAAGATGCCGCGGCGCCAAGACCGGAATGGGTGGGGTGTACGGCGTTGACAGGTTATGAAACCCTAGACCGCGTGTTGGAGGTTGATCAAACTCCGATCGGTAAAACACCACGTTCTTGCCCGGCCACTTACATCGGGTTTTGGGACATCGTTCGCAAGCTTTTCGCCGAAACCCTTGAGGCCAAAGCCCGGGGCTATCTCCCCGGACGTTTCTCTTTTAATACGGGTGATGGGCGATGTCCGGGCTGCGAGGGTCAGGGTATGCGGACGGTGGAAATGAGTTTCCTGCCGGACGTTAAGGTTTTGTGCGAAACCTGTCATGGTGATCGGTTCAACCCCGAGACCTTGGCTGTCACTTGGCGCGGTAAGAGCGTCGGGGATGTCCTCGGTATGTCGGTTGACGAAGCGGTTGAATTCTTCGCTTCAATGCCAGCGATTGCGCACCCCCTTCAGCTGTTGCAAGACGTTGGGCTCGGTTACCTCACGCTGGGGCAGCCATCCCCGACCTTGAGTGGCGGTGAGGCACAGCGCATTAAGTTGGTGACTGAGCTAACCAAAGTTAGAGACGAGGTGGGGCGCCGTGGACAGAAAGCACCGCACACGCTCTACGTGCTCGACGAACCAACGGTTGGTCTGCATATGGCGGATGTTGAGAAGCTGATTCGCGTTTTGCACCGCTTGGTCGATGCAGGGCACAGCGTGGTTGTGATTGAGCACGACCTCGATGTGATTGCTGAGGCCGATTGGGTCATTGATATGGGGCCTGACGGCGGTCATCAAGGCGGGCGTGTGGTTGCAGCAGCGCCGCCCGAGCGTTTGGTGAAGCTAAAAACGGCAACCGGTATCGCCTTGAAGCCAGTCTTAGCTCGCTAGGCGCCGCGTCCGCATTCAGGTGCGGGCGCTGGACCGTGTCAGTACCCAGCCCCCAATGCATGCGATCGCGCTGAGCACGATCGGGAATCCGATGTGGGGCGATGCCTGCAGCGCCGCTGCCCCCAAGGCGGGCGCGACCATGCCACCCAGTGTGTAAGACAACACCAGCACTGCCGTACCGCTGACCAGTCGAATGCCGGTCTCGCGGGTACCGATGTCGATCATGGCAAGCGTGTACAGCACGCCGCCTGCGCCACCCCAAGTCAGGGCAACGACCCACGCCACGGGCGGCCATGTGGCGGTCAGCGGGAGCAAGAAAGTACCGAGGCAGGTCAGCCCAGCAGCGATGCGCATGAGTTGAAGTCGCGTGTGCGAGGGCGTACCCCAAAAGGCGCCCGGCACCGCGTGTGGCTTGGGGCGCGAAAGGTGGTCGGCCAGCATGCCAGCGGGCAACATGAGAACCGCGCTGCCAGTGCCGCTGGCCGCCACCAGAAGGGTTGACAGGCTCGGGGACCAAGCCATGCTCAGCCCCAGGAGCGGTAGGATTGATGTGAGTCCAGCTTCAAAAAAACCGCCCATGAACCCCGCGAGCATGATGAGCGGGTGCGCCCTAAAGGCACCCCAAATCCCTCTCAATCCGAGGGGGGCCTCGGCGGCGTCTTTCGCTGGCGGCAGCTTGGGTATGTAAGCGGTCAACACAGCACCGAGGATCAACGAGGCCAGCGCCACCCAAATCGCGGCAGTCGATTGGGGCCCCACCCATGCCAATAAAACGGGGCTAACGACAAACGTGACGCCCACCAAAGTCTCAAAGATACCAACAAAAAAGCCACGCTTCGCTGGCGGGGAAAGCTCGGCAACCAGCGCCTCTGCGAGCACCCAGCGCAAACCGCCGCTCATGCCTGCAACCGCCTGAGCGATGAACCAGGCCGTTAGCCATGGTGACAGCGCGAACACAAGCCCCGTTGCGATGGGGATCAGCGCGCTCAACCAGAGGGTGTTTCGGCGTCCCAGCTTGGCCGTGATGGTTGAGGCAAAAGGCGTCAAAAGAAAAATGCCGGCATACCCTGTGGCAGCGAATAACCCTGCAGTGGCTGTGTCTAATCCGGCGTCTTTTAAGCGCAGTAAATTGAGTGGCAACAGCATGAAAACCCCAACCAGTTCGAGGAAAGTCGATGCAAAAAGCGCTGAAAGCGCCACATGTGGTGATTGTTTTGGGGGCAGCATGGCGCGTAGTGTAGGCGGTCAAACGCCAATCACGTTACAATCTACAGATCCGAGGAGCGCTGCAGCTCGTGATCGCAATGATCAATGAGTGAGGCTCGGACGTTAACGGCGCTCACCCATGTAGACCTCGGGTGAGCCAATCTCCAGTGGTCGCATGGTTGTCCGAAACCTGACTGTGGAGCACACATGAACGCCGTTCTCAAACCCCAAACTGCCCCTAACTACGTGATCGCCGATTTGTCTTTGGCGTCATGGGGTCGTAAAGAAATCAACATTGCCGAAACTGAAATGCCTGGCTTGATGGCCATTCGTTCAGAGTACGCAGCCAAGCAACCCCTCAAAGGCGCGCGCATTACCGGCAGCCTGCACATGACGATCCAAACCGCTGTGTTGGTCGAGACCTTGCAGGCGCTGGGAGCGGACGTTCGCTGGGCCTCATGCAACATTTTCTCAACGCAAGACCAAGCGGCGGCGGCATTGGTTGAGCGCGGCACACCTGTTTTCGCCTTCAAGGGGGAAACGTTGGCCGATTATTGGGAGTTTACCCATCGCATTTTTGAATTCGATGGCGCCAAGGGTACGCCTGAGGAAGGCCCGAACATGATTTTGGACGACGGTGGTGATGCCACCGGTCTGATGCATTTGGGTGTGCGCGCTGAGAAAGACATCAGTGTGTTGGATAACCCCGGTAGCGAAGAAGAGACCTATTTGTTCGCCTCAATCAAAGCCAAACTGGCGGTTGACCCGACCTTCTACAGCCGCCGTTTGCCCAACATCATGGGTGTGACGGAAGAAACCACGACAGGCGTTTTGCGCTTGAACGAAATGAGCGCGGCGGGAACCTTGAAGCTGCGCGCCATCAACGTGAACGACTCTGTGACCAAGAGCAAATTTGACAACCTCTACGGTTGCCGCGAATCGTTGGTTGACGGTATCAAGCGTGCGACTGACGTGATGATCGCGGGTAAGGTCGCCGTTGTTGCCGGTTACGGTGACGTGGGTAAGGGTTCAGCCCAAGCCTTGCGTGCCCTGTCTGCACAAGTCTGGGTGACCGAAGTTGACCCCATCTGCGCACTGCAAGCCGCGATGGAAGGCTACCGCGTTGTGACGATGGAATATGCCGCCGACAAGGCTGACATCTTCGTGACGGCGACCGGCAACAAAGACATCATCACCCGTGCACACATGGACAAGATGAAAGACCAAGCCATCGTTTGCAACATCGGTCACTTCGACAACGAGATCGATGTGGCGGGTTTAGAGGGCTGCAAGTGGGAAGAGATCAAGCCACAGGTTGATCATGTGATTTTCCCAGACGGCAAGCGCGTCATCCTGTTAGCCAAAGGCCGTTTGGTGAACCTGGGTTGTGGTACCGGTCACCCCAGCTTCGTGATGAGCAGCTCATTTGCGAACCAAACGATTGCACAAATCGAATTGTTCACGCGCCCCAATGACTACGAGGTCGGTAAGGTCTACGTGTTGCCCAAGCATCTCGATGAGAAGGTGGCACGCTTGCACCTGATGAAAGTGGGTGCCATGCTGACGGAGTTGACGCCAGACCAAGCCAAGTACATCGGTGTGAAGCAGACCGGCCCTTACAAGCCTGAAACCTACCGTTATTGATCGCGATGGTCACGCTGTGTTGTATCCGGTGCCATTGGTCGTCTCATGCGAATTGACCTGTTACTGGTGCAACGCGGCGTTGCTGATACACGTTCGGCCGCCCAACGTTTGATCGAGACAGGGGGGGTGCAGTGGCGCCCCTCGTCAACCCAGGCGTGGGTCACGCCTAAAAAGTCGGGTGACGCCGTAGCAGAAACGGTTGAGATCAATGTGATCGATGAAGCCGAAACGCGTTTTGTCTCCCGTGGTGGATTGAAGCTTGCGGGGGCCATCACGCGTACCGGATGGCAAGCCCGCGATCTTTGCTGTCTCGATGTGGGGCAGAGCACGGGTGGATTCACGGATTGCCTCTTACAGCATGGCGCGGCTGGCGTCTTTGGCGTCGATGTGGGGCAGGGGCAGTTGCACCCATCCATTCGCAACAACCCTGCGGTTGTGGCGCTCGAGCAGTGCAACGCGCGTGAGATTGACTCAGCCCAAGTGGTCGAAGCCATGCAAAACCGTGGCGGTGATCGGCAAACTTTTTGGGCTGAGCGAGCGTCGCAAGGCTTCTGTGATGGCTTCGGTTTCGACGCTATGGTTGGCGATCTGTCGTTCATCTCGCAGGTCAAGGTGTGGCCAGCGGTGTTGCCGTTATTAAAACCGAACGCAGATATCCTGATGCTGGTCAAGCCGCAGTTTGAGCTACAGCCAGCGGATATTGGTAAAGGGGGGCTGGTGAAAGACCCCGCCGCTTACGATCGTGTGCGCGAACAGATGCGAACGGCCGCGGGCGTACACGGTCTGCAGTGGCAAGATTTTTTTGAAAGCCCCATTAAGGGGGGCGATGGTAATCGTGAGTTTTTCCTCTGGGCGAAACGTGCTGCCACCGCTTAATCGTCAAGGACAGTGGCCATGAGCCTACCCATTAGTTTCGAGTTCTTTCCGACCAAAACGCCCGAAGGTGCCGCACGGCAAAAAGAGGTCCGCCAGGCGCTTTACGCCAAAAAGCCAGAGTTTTGCTCCGTGACGTTCGGCGCCGGTGGTTCGACACAAGCAGGCACCTTCAAAATGGTGGAAGAGATTTTGAGTGAGGGTGTATCTGCGGCCTCCCACTTCTCCTGCGTGGGCGCCACGAAAGCCTCCGTCCGCGAACAGTTAACGACACTCCAAGCGATGGGCGTTAAGCGGTTGGTCGCTTTGCGAGGGGATTTGCCAAGTGGCTACGGTGCTGGGGGTGAGTTTCAGTACGCATCGGACCTTGTGGCGTATATACGCGCGGAGTTCGGTAGCACATTCCACATCGAGGTGGCCGCCTACCCGGAGGTGCATCCGCAGGCCCGCAGCGTCGAGTCCGATCTCAAGGCTTTTGCAACCAAGGGTCAAGCCGGCGCTGATTCGGCGATCACCCAGTATTTTTTCAATTCCGACGCGTACTTCCGGTTCGTCGAAGATGCCGACAAGTTGGGTATCACGGTGCCAATCATTCCTGGCATCATGCCGATCACTAACAGCAGTCAGTTGATGCGGTTTTCCGATATGTGTGGCGCCGAAATCCCGCGTTGGATGCGCTTGCGGTTGCAGGGCTTTGGTGATGACACCGCATCGATCAAAGCCTTTGGTCACGAAGTGATCACGGATTTGTGTGAGGTTCTTCGGGCGGGCGGCGCCCCTGGGTTGCACTTCTACACCATGAATCAAAGCGCTCCGGTGCTGGCCATTTGTGACGAGCTGCGTATTTGAAAGTCATCCCGTCGTGAATTTTCTTTTCACATTAGTGATAGATATTAAAAAAATTGGGATAACACCACCAAAGAATTTATTAGTCATTTAGTATTCACTTATCGCAACTTTTTGGGGTAAGGAATGGCAGATCAATGGTTGAACAGCATGGTGACAGACAACGCGCAGGAGGGCTTTGATTTGGCGATCAAGATGGCCCGAATGGGGGTGAAGTACACCCAGCCGTCTGATGAGATTCGTGGGCAACTTCGGCCGGTATACGGCACTGACGCAAATGCCCTGATCGCTTCATCGCACGTCATCGCAGTCAATTTCCAAACGGTCGCAGCGGCTAACAACTACTGGCGCAAATAAGCCTAAGCCCACGCGATCAGCGTATTTTCGCCTCAAGCTTCTGGGCAGCAAACTTGTCTTGCCCGAGAAGCTTGACCAGCACAGGCAATGCCTCTTCAAGCTGAGCTTTGAGGGTGTAGGGTGGATTGAGAACAAACACACCGCTCGCACCCAAACCACCACCGGGCCCCTGACCTGAGCTGCCTGCGCGTACTTGCAGTGTTGCGTGTAGCCAGTCCTTCCCAGCTTTGTCTGCCGCATTTTTCAGTTTGCGCGGCAGGTCGTGCGCCTCGGACCGACCGACAATGGGATACCAAATCAACATAGAACCCGTCGCGAAACGCGTCAACGCGTCGCTCAGCATTCGAACAACATCGGCGTAATCGGTTTTGAGTTCATAGCTGGGGTCGCAAATGACAAGCCCGCGTCGAGAGACAGGCGGCAGCAGCGGAATCAGGCCCTCAAACCCGTTACGACGATCCATTTGCAGTTTTGCATCGCTGTGCGCTTGCGCAAGCGTGGTGCGGAGCAAACGGTGATCGGTGGGGTGGACTTCGAAGGCCATGACCCTGTCCTGCTTGCGAAGCAAGTGCCCTGCGATCAAAGGCGAGCCAGGGTAAAGCTTGATGCCTTTGCCAGCGCCGTTTCGCTGGTTGAAAGCCACCAGCATCCCGAGGTAGTTCTTTAGCAGTTCGGGCAGGCTTTCGGTCATGCTGCCGTCGCTGTTGACATGGTTCAGTAGCTTCTGAATACCGTCTAGGGCCTCGCCGCTGGTCGCGGCCTCGCTCGTGTCCAGTTTGTACAAGCCGGCGCCGGCGTGGGTATCCACGATCGACAGCGCGCCATCCTTCTGCGTGAGGTGTTGCAAAACCGCGACGAGCGTGGCGTGTTTGAGCACATCGGCGTGGTTTCCGGCGTGAAAAGCGTGGCGGTAACTGAACATAGAGCGCTATCGTAACCGCCCTGAGGCAAAAACCCGATACGGGCGCCGAAAATTCGTATAATGGAGGGCTTCGCAGCGATTCAGTGTCCCCGCGGCGAGGGTTATTTGCACCACCTAAGAGGTCTCCGTTAGAGAGACGCCGACCGTGGAAAAGGGACCGCCAAACACTCATTGAGAATTTGCATATGAAAACATTCAGCGCCAAACCCGCTGAGGTGCAACATGAGTGGTTTGTGATTGACGCCACCGATAAGGTGCTCGGACGAGTAGCCAGCGAAGTTGCTCTCCGTCTACGCGGCAAACACAAAGCCATTTATACACCTCACGTCGACACCGGTGATTACATCGTTGTGATCAACGCGTCCAAACTTAAAGTCACGGGCAACAAGTCCCTGGACAAGGTTTACTACCGTCACTCCGGTTTTCCCGGTGGTATCTACGGTACGAACTTCCGTGACATGCAAGCCAAGCACCCCGGCCGCGCGCTGGAGAAGGCCGTTAAGGGCATGCTGCCCAAAGGCCCGCTTGGCTACGCCATGATCAAGAAGCTCAAGGTGTACGGTAGCTCTGAGCACCCACACACCGCCCAGCAACCCAAAGTGTTGGAAATCTAAGGAGCCGAGATGATTGGAGATTGGAACAATGGCACAGGCCGTCGCAAATCAAGCGTCGCGCGTGTGTTTATGAAAAAAGGCTCTGGCAAGATCACCGTGAACGGTAAAGACATCGAAGCGTACTTCGGCCGTCAAACATCGATCATGATCGCCAAGCAACCACTGGTTTTGACCGAGAACACGGAGTCCTTTGACATCCAGGTTAACGTTCACGGCGGTGGTGAGTCAGGCCAAGCTGGTGCTGTTCGTCATGGCATCACGCGTGCCCTGATGGATTACAACGCGGACTTAAAGCCCGTGTTGTCAGCAGCTGGTTACGTCACTCGCGATGCCCGCGAAGTTGAGCGTAAGAAGGTTGGTTTGCGTTCTGCGCGTCGTCGCAAGCAGTTCAGCAAGCGTTAATCCTGCGGATTCGCCGATACAAAGCCGCCCAGAGACTTGTCTTCGGGCGGCTTTGTCGTTTAGAGTGGCGTCGCTTTAACGCTGAATGAGTCATACATGAGATTTCGTCTACTCCGCCGCCGGTTGACAGTGAGCGCACCTCGCATGGCCGTTCGCAGCGCTTTGCCTTGGCCCTTGCGTTGGCTATCGGTTGCCCTGGTGTTGGGCTTTTCTGCGGCGATTGCCCTGTGGGCATTTGAGCAAGGCAAGAGCTTGGCAGGCGTTGATGATCGCGCAAAGGTCGAGTTGGAGTCGCTCCGCAGAGAGTCAGCGCAGATGCGTGTCGACCTCGAAAAAGCTCAGTCGGTGGTCAATACATCACAAAGTCAGCTCATCGCTGAACAAACAAGCCAGCGGGAATTGGTTGAGCAGATACGCCGTCTTCAAGAGGAAAACCAAGGTCTTCGAGATGATTTGAGCTTCTTTGAACGGTTGGTGCCCTCCGGTGGCGGTACCACTGCCGCACGTATTCGCTCGATCCAAGCTGAGGTTTTGACCAATACCCAGGTCAAGTGGCAGGTACTGGTCATCCAGGCGGCAAAGAATCCCGCGCCATTTGAGGGCAGTATCGAGGTTTCTTTTTTGGGGACTTTAGATGGCGCGCCCTTCGCGCTTTCCCCACCCGGTAGCCCTCGGGCAGTTAAATTGGTACAGTACATGCGGCTGGGTGGTGAGTTTGAAATTCCGGAAAAAGTGAGGCCGAAGTCTTTGACAGTTAAACTCACACAAAACGGCGCACTGAAGTCAGTTCAGACGTTCAGCTTTTAAGCGGTGGACGTGGCCGGTGCGCATTCGGTGATGGACCGGTCGATCAAAGGAATTTAAATGCTTGGAAAAAAGAAGATGCCGCTGATCAAGAGCTTGATCGCTTCGGGCACCGTTATTGGCGGCGACATTGCGTTTGAGGATGGCTTGCGGGTTGACGGGCAAGTGACTGGCGATGTGATCGGCAAAGAGGGCAAGCCGAGTGTGTTGGTTGTGAGTGAAAATGCGTCGATAACGGGCGCTGTTGTTGCCGATCATGTCATCATTAATGGCACCATCAAAGGCCCTGTGAACGCGAAGCAATTGATCGAGCTGCAGCCAAAGGCACGTGTTGAGGGAGATGTCGTGTACCACTCAATTGAGCTACATCTTGGTGCCATGGTGTCGGGTCAATTGAGCCCCATCTCGGCGATTGCTGACGAGAAGCCAGCACTCAAGTTGGCGTCAAAAGCCTGATTCAGTCAGGGTCTTTTATTCGGCGTACGATTCAAACATGAGGGTTACAGCCGTTGTTTGCTGCGTCCACCCTAATTAGGAAGAAATTTATGAGCGAAATCATTGAAACAGCCCCAGAAATGGAAATGCCCGTTGCGCTTGTCTTTACTGATAGCGCTGCAGCGAAAGTGGCCGACCTCATCGCTGAAGAGGGAAATCCTGATTTAAAGCTGCGCGTATTTGTTCAGGGTGGTGGCTGTTCAGGTTTTCAGTATGGTTTCACCTTCGATGAGGTGACCAACGAAGACGACACAACCATGACCAAAAATGGCGTTTCCTTGCTGATCGATGCCATGAGCTATCAATATCTCGTTGGTGCAGAGATTGACTACAAAGAGGATCTGCAGGGTGCTCAGTTCGTCATCAAGAATCCAAACGCAACGACAACCTGCGGGTGCGGCTCCAGTTTCAGCGTTTAACGTGCAATCAGCGATTGCTGCGTAAATAAAAAAGCCCAGTGATGCTGGGCTTTTTTATTTTGGGTACAAGGCACCCAGTATTCGAGGACCTTTGGCGCCGGTTGCGTTGACCGCATTTGCGGGGCGGCGTTCGGTGAAGCACCACGCCAACCACGCGAAGGCTGCCGCCTCAACCTGTAGGACGGGGAGCCCGAAGTCAGCAGTGGTTTGAACCAACGTACCCGGTAAGCAATGCGCCAGATTGACCAGCAGAAGCTGGTTATAGGCGCCACCCCCACAAACCAGCAGGCGGCTTGGCACGTTGGCCGACGGTGTCATTTCTTGTTGAAGCAGTTGTAATTGACTGGCGGCGCTTTGAGCGGTCAACATGGCAAGGGTGGCCTGGACATCAACTGGCGGAACGTCTGCAAAGGCAACGAGGCGCTCAGATAACCACTGGTGGTTAAACAGATCACGCCCCGTGCTTTGGGGCGCCTTGGCTTGTTGATGCTGAAAGAATGGGTCATTGAGAAGATGGGTTAACAGCCCAGCGTGTATGCGTCCTTGCGCACCCCAATCGCCGCCCTCATCGAAGGGGCGGCCGATGTGTTGTTGTGCCCAAAGGTCCAACAGCACGTTGCCAGGGCCGGTATCGCAACCCAAAATCGCGCCGTTGGCACCCAGGAGGCTGATATTCGCAATGCCACCGATATTGAGTACCGCCACGTCAGTCGACGGCGAGCCAAACACTGCGCGGTGGAAAGCAGGGACCAACGGGGCACCTTGGCCACCCGCAGCGATATCACGGCTTCGAAAGTCAGCAATGACGTCGATATGTGTGAGTTCAGCCAACAGCGCTGGGTTATTGACCTGTACTGTATAGCCCACCGTCGGCTGGCCGGTCAGGCTTAGTGCCGTTTGCGGTTGATGACGGATGGTTTGACCATGCGCGCCGATGGCTGTAATAGCTGCTGCAGGCAGTCCACATGCGGTCAACAGGGCCTCGCATACCGCCGCGTAGTCATGCGCCAATTGGATGCCCAAACGCGCGCTTTGGTGCAGCTCATCGGGACCCGATGCATTCAATGCGAGCGCGGTCGCTCGTGTGCGCGCATCAAACGGGTGATGATGGTGAGCAAGGACACGTGGCGCTCCGGCATCGGATAAAGCACACAGTACGCCATCGACGCCGTCTAACGACGTTCCGGACATTAGACCAATGAAGTAGGTGGGGGACGGCGTCACGGTCACGCTGTCTGACATACCCGGCTTATTCGGCGCTGGCTAGGCGAACTTGCCGAGCGGCGGCCAATTGTTCAGAAGCGACTGACGCCTGCGCCTTGAAGGCCGCCATTTGTTTGGGCTCGATCTTGAGCGCCCGGCTGTTTCGGGCGAGGCGAGCGGGGTCTTGATGGACGCCGTTCACGCGATGTTCAAAGTGCAAATGCGGGCCAGTTGAAACGCCAGTGGTGCCTACCGCACCGATGCGTTGTCCACGTTCGACGCGTTCTCCGCGCTTCACGAAAATACGACTGAGGTGTGCGTAAAGCGTGCTGCTCGATCCATCGTGTTTGATTTCGATCACGTTACCGTAGCCACCTTTTCGCCCCGCAAAGACCACCCGTCCGTCGCCAACCGTCCTGACCGGCGTCCCTGTCGGTGCACCATAGTCGACGCCCAGGTGCGGTCGGCTGATTTTTAAGACGGGATGAAAGCGACGCTTTGAGAAGCTGCTTGTGACGCGTGAAAACTCCATGGGGGAGGCGAGGTAAAAACGTCGCGTGCTCTCGCCATTGAGGTCATAGTAGTCACCTTTGCCGTTTTGTTCGAACCAGACGGCGTTGAGGCGAAGGCCCTTGTTTGTGAAGCTGGCTGCCAAAATTCGACCGGTTTCCAGGGCTTCGTTGTCAGCCTCTAGGATTTCGTAAACCACGGCAAAGGTGTCGCCCTTGCGCAGGTCGCGGTTGAAATCGATGTCATTTGAGAATATTTCCGCCATACCCATCGCGATTGCGTCAGGGATATTGGCCGCATCGGTGGTTGCGAACAGCGATGACTCAATCACACCGCTGGCTAGCCGGGTGGTGCTGCGATACGCCACTGACTCGAGTTTCGAGTCAAACGTGGGGGCAGCCGCTGCGTCCCCGCTAGACGCAAGTGCGTTTGCTGTGAAGCGCAGAAAGTGACCTGGTTTGCGATCATCTGGCCACCGCATGGTGAACGATTGCACGCCTTGTTCGGGGAGGTAAGCCACCGTGGCGCGCGTGGTCCGCGTTGATGCAAACGCGAGGCGTATCTCTTTTGACTGCCGTGCCCAATCAACAAAGGCGGCGTCTTCAACGCCGAGGCGGCCCAGTAGGCTTTCAATCGTGTCACCACGACGCAACCAGTCATCTGCAACCAGGTGCAGAGGTTGATCGGTTGCGCCTCCCAAGCCGTCCAGGGCGGTGATGCCTGCCAGAACGGAGGGCAAGAAGCTGACATTCTCTGGGTCATCCGTTGCGTTTAACGGCGAACCAACCGCGACCGCTGCGGCACCCGCCTGCTGCTGACCGGGCGGGCTGTCAAACGCAGCCCACAAAAAGCCACCAACGGCCAAAAACAACCCGGAGATAAACAGCGCAGCGCCTGGCGCCCGGCGCCCATCCAACACGGTGCGGGTCGCACGTGAACCAGCGGCGCCTGGCGTGGCGTTCGCTTGGGTCACTTTTGGGGTGAAGCGCTGGTGTTCGGTGAACAAAGTGTCTCTATTCAGGAGGCGAATTGCAAATGCGGGCCACTACAATGCGGATGACACACACATTAATGATGGCCAAACACCCATTATATGCAACCTTTGGTTTGCAAGTTGAATAAATCATGAGCTTGAACGATCCCCAAACCCCCAAATCCATTGAACCCATCAATGCGGACGTTGCTGAGGCTTTGGCAGTCAGTCTTCGCGGCTGCGAAGAGCTTTTGCCACAAAGCGAGTGGGTCAGTAAGTTAAACCGGTCTGCGACAACAGGTGTTCCCCTTCGAATCAAGCTCGGACTGGATCCCACCGCGCCGGATATTCATATCGGTCACACCGTCGTGCTCAATAAGATGCGCCAGCTTCAAAATCTGGGGCATCAAGTCATCTTTCTCATTGGTGACTTCACCAGTTTGATTGGTGATCCATCTGGCCGAAACAACACGCGCCCCCCTTTGACGAAGGCGCAGATTCAAGTCAACGCGCAGACTTACTACCAGCAAGCGGCCATGGTGTTGGATCCCGAGAAAACGGAGATTCGTTACAACAGTGAGTGGAGCGAGCCCCTTGGTGCGCGCGGCATGATTGAGCTTTCAGCCAAATACACGGTCGCCCGCATGATGGAGCGAGACGATTTCCATAAGCGATTCCATGGTGGACAGAGCATCAGCATTCACGAGTTTTTGTACCCACTCATGCAAGGTTATGACAGCGTCGCGCTGCGCGCTGATTTGGAGTTGGGTGGAACCGATCAAAAATTCAATTTATTGATGGGACGCCACCTGCAACAAGAGTACGGGCAAGAGCCCCAATGCATCTTGACGATGCCGTTGCTTGAGGGGCTGGATGGCGTCGACAAAATGTCGAAGAGCAAGAACAACTACATCGGGATTTCGGAAGATCCCAATACGATGTTTGCAAAAGTGCTGTCAATCAGCGACGTGTTGATGTGGCGTTGGTACACCCTACTCAGCTTCAAGTCGGAGGCTGAGATCAGTGCGTTGCGTCAACAGGTCGCGGATGGTTTGAACCCGCGCGATGCCAAGGTGATGCTGGCAAAGGAAATTACGGCACGGTTCCACAGCGCGTCAGATGCCGACCGCGCGGAGCAAGACTTCATCAACCGCAGCAAGGGCGGGGTGCCCGATGAAATTCCAGAGCTGACTTTGTCCGGCGCGCCAATGGGTATTGGTGCCTTACTCAAGGCGGCGAATTTAGCGCCGAGCTCATCGGAAGCCGGTCGCTTGATTGAGGGCGGTGGTGTACGGGTTGACTCAACCGTCATCAGCGACAAAGGTTTGAAGCTTCCCGAGGGCACCTTTGTCTTGCAGGTCGGTAAGCGTAAGTTCGCGCGTGTGACCTTGACAGCGTGAGTCTCGGAATGTCGTACCGAAGGAATGGGGCATGACGTTTAACGAGTGGCGCACACCTCGGAATCTGCTCAAGGTATCTGTGCTGGTTGCCCTTCTGACCATTGCGTTGAAGGGGCTTGCTTGGTGGATCACCGATTCGGTCGCGCTTTTGTCAGATGCGATGGAGTCATTTGTTAACTTGGCAAGCGCGTTATTCGCTTTGCATATGGTGACTGTTGCCGCACGACCGGCAGATGACGGTCATCCCTACGGTCATCACAAAGCCGAGTATTTCTCGGCAGGTTTTGAAGGCATTCTGATTGTCGGCGCTGCGTTGGGTATTGTGATCTCGGCAGCCGAGCGGCTCTTCAACCCGCAGCCGCTGGTGCAATTGGATGTTGGTATTTTGCTATCCGTTCTGAGCTCAATCTTGAACGGTGCGTTGGCCGTCGTCATGTTGCGGTCGGCAAAGCAATACCGATCTGCTGCGCTCGATGGTGATGCGCGCCACCTGCTGACCGACGTGTGGACTTCCGCTGGTGTGGTTGTTGGACTGATTGGCGCCGCTTTGACCGGCTGGATTTGGCTTGACGCTGTTGTTGCGATTGGGGTCGCACTCAACATTCTTCGCGAGGGCGGCCGGCTCATCTGGCGTGCGTCACAGTCCCTGATGGATGAAGCGGTCGAGCCGGAGGTGCTCGCCACCATTCAGGCTGTTTTAGATGGGTTTGCGCACAGCCGTGAAAACGCAGACATCATTCGCTTCGACCATGTCAGCACGCGGCGTGCGGGTGCACGTTGCTTCGTGGACATGCACATGCACATGCCGGCCCAATGGACGCTTGGGCGCGCTGCAGCGCTGCGCGGTAATGTTGAACTGGCCTTGCTCGATGCCGTACCGGGCCTGGTCGCGACCATTCAGTTGTTACCCAGCGACGTCGAGGCGCACCTGGTCATCGCCCCGCAGCCTGACCTGAGGGGTGATTGAGTGCGTGCCATTGTCCAGCGGGTCAGTGAGGCGAGGGCAGTCATTGGCGGCGAGACGGTCGGTGCCATCGGCCCTGGCATGCTGGTATTGGTTTGTGCGATGCCCGGGGACGGCACGACCACAGCGGATCGCTTGCTCGATAAGCTTTTGAAGCTGCGAATTTTTCAGAACGCGGCGGGGAAGCTCGACCACAGTTTGAGCGACATGGATGGTGAGGGGCGAGTGGGCGGCTTGTTGCTGGTCAGCCAATTCACGCTGGCTGCTGATCTGAGTGGGGGCAACCGACCCAGCTTCAAAGCGGCTGCACCACCCACTGAGGCCCAGGCACTGTTCACCCACCTGGTCACGCAAGCGCGGGCAAGGCACGCAAATGTGGCGTCAGGACGCTTCGCTGCTGACACCCAAGTTCACTTGGTGAATGACGGTCCCATTACGATTCCGCTGGACATCAGTTAAGCCGCGCGACGGCGGTTAGTAGGGATTAGGGTAGCCCATTTGGGACAGGATCTCGATCTCTCGAGCCTCCATCTCGGCTGCGTCTTCGGCGCTCGTTTCATGGTCCATGCCTTGCGCGTGTAGACAGCCATGCACCAACAAATGCGCGTAATGGGCCGCCAGCGTTTTTCCCTGCGCCGCCGCTTCTTGTTCAATCACAGGGGCACACAAAACCAAGTCGGCCATCACCACGGGCGACTGGCTGTAGTCGAACGTGAGGACATTGGTGGCGTAATCTTTTTGACGGTAGCTGTGGTTGAGCGCACGGCCCTCCTCTGTATCCACGATGCGAACCGTCATTTCGCCAGGACAGGACAGGGCCCGACGCAGACACTTGATCACAAAGTGGCGTGGCAGTGCGATGCGGTGGGCTTTTAACGTCGCCGCCTCGTTAAAGTGTCCAAACTGCAACGAGAGAGCCAGTGCGGGTAGCGCGTTCATGAGGCCCTCCGTGAAGGGGTGGCGCGTTTGGTTGCTGGCACGCTGTCGCCTCGATCGAAGCGGCCATCGTATGCGTCAATGATCCGAGCGACGAGCGGGTGACGGACAACGTCGGCACTGGTGAGGTGCGTCATGGCGATCCCTTTCACGCGTCGCAAAATACGTTCTGCATCGACCAGGCCACTGGTCTGTGCCTTGGGCAGGTCAATTTGACTGACATCACCTGTGATCACGGCCTTTGATCCAAAGCCAATGCGGGTCAGGAACATCTTCATTTGTTCTGGGGACGTGTTTTGGCCCTCATCGAGGATCACGAACGCGTGGTTCAGTGTGCGTCCCCGCATGAAAGCCAGTGGCGCAATTTCAATTTGTTGGCGCTCGAAGGCTTTCTGCACTTTGTCGTACCCCATCAAGTCGTAAAGCGCGTCATAAAGAGGGCGCAGATAGGGGTCGACCTTTTGCCCCAAATCACCCGGTAGAAAACCCAACTTTTCGCCCGCTTCGACCGCGGGGCGGGTCAATACGATTTTTTGAACCGCGGACCGTTCGAGCGCATCAACCGCGCAGGCGACGGCCAAATAGGTCTTGCCCGTTCCAGCAGGACCGATTCCAAGGGTGATGTCGTGTGTGAGGATCTGTTCCAGGTACTGCGCTTGGTTGGCGGTTCGGGCCTTCAACTCGCCCCGGCGCGTGTGGACGCTGGGGGTGTCGGGGTTGCCATCGAGCGCCAAGTCGCCGCTCAGCATTAACTGAATTTGATCTGGGGTTATGCTGTGTTTCGCGAGCTCGTAGAGTGCCTGTATCAGCGTCATGGCCTGATCGGCGCGGGCCTTTGGGCCCTCTACTCTGAACTGCTCAAAACGTCGCGCGACTTTGACTTGGAGTGCCGCTTCGATGGTCCGCAGATGTCCATCCATTGGCCCGCACATGTTGGCGATTCGGTGGTTATCCGGGGGCGAGAAGGTGTGGTTGAGAATCAATCGGATAATCCGGTAATAAGGTCATAAAAAGGATCCCCAATGATAGGCAAGTTAACGGGCGTGTTGTTAGAGAAAAATCCCCCGCAGGTGTTGGTGGACTGCAACGGCGTTGGCTATGAGGTCAGCGTCCCCATGAGCACCTACTACAACCTCGGCGATGTGGGGCAACGCGTTAGCCTTTTGACGCATTTCGTGGTGCGTGAGGACGCCCAGTTGCTGTACGGATTTGGCACAGCAGACGAGCGTCACGCGTTTCGCCAGCTCATTAAGGTCTCAGGTATCGGACCGCGAATGGCGTTGGCAGTCCTGAGCGGCATCGGTGTGTCAGATCTGATTAGCGCTGTTGCGAGCCAAGAGGCCGGTCGCATTGTGAAGGTGCCGGGTATTGGTAAAAAAACCGCTGAGCGCTTGCTATTGGAGTTGAAGGGCAAGCTGGGTGATGCGGTTGTGGCCGGCGTGGCGACACAGAACAATAGCCAAAACGACATTTTGCAGGCGTTGGTGGCGCTGGGCTATAGCGAGAAGGATGCGGGTGCCGCCATCAAGGTGATGCCTGCCGATATTGGGGTGAGCGAGGGAATCAAGTTGGCCCTGAAGTCTTTGGCCAATTGAGTCAAAGGGACGCGCCCTCGGAGACAATAGAGCCATGAGTATTCAAACAGATGATTTTGGCGTGCCGCCACCCCGTGTGGTGTCCGCGGCGCCGACCTCGCACACGGAGGAGGCCATTGAGCGCGCCCTTCGTCCAAAGGACCTGACGGATTACGTGGGGCAAATGAAAGCCCGCGAACAACTGGAGATCTTCATTGGCGCCGCGAAGAAGCGGGGCGAGGCATTGGATCACGTGTTGTTGTTTGGTCCCCCTGGCTTGGGAAAGACCACCCTGTCGCACATCATCGCCAACGAGTTGGGGGTTAACCTGCGGCAAACCAGCGGCCCGGTGCTTGAAAAGCCCAAAGACTTGGCCGCCTTACTGACCAATCTCGAGCCCAACGACGTTTTGTTCATCGATGAAATTCATCGACTGTCACCGGTCGTTGAAGAAATTTTGTACCCGGCGCTCGAGGACTATCAGATCGACATCATGATCGGGGAAGGGCCCGCTGCCCGTTCTATCAAACTGGATTTACAGCCCTTCACGCTCGTCGGTGCAACCACGCGTGCAGGGATGCTGACCAATCCCTTGCGTGACCGCTTTGGCATCGTGGCGCGGCTCGAGTTTTATACCCCGGAAGAATTGGTTCGCATCGTGAGCCGCAGCGCAGGGTTGTTAAATGTCCCAATTGAGCCTGAGGGCGCTATCCAGTTGGCGCGCCGATCACGCGGCACCCCCCGTATCGCGAACCGTCTGCTGCGGCGTGTGCGTGATTATGCGCAGGTCAAAGGCGCTGGGCGGATCACAGAGGCCATGGCCAACCTCGCGCTTGAGATGCTGGACGTTGACCCGCAAGGCTTTGACGTCATGGACCGTAAGCTGCTGGAAGCGGTGATCCATCGTTTTGATGGCGGCCCGGTGGGTCTCGATAACATCGCAGCGAGTATTGGTGAAGAGCGTGACACCATCGAAGATGTGATCGAGCCCTACTTGATTCAACAGGGGTTTTTGCAACGTACCCCCAGAGGGCGAATTGCGACACTTGCTGCCTATCGCCACCTGGGTGTTGCAGCGCCCGCCGATCGCGGCGGTGATTTACTCAGCAGCTGACGGGGCTTCGGGCTCGAGGTGTTGTTGCTCACCCCAGCTCACCAGTGTCAGCGAGCCAGGTGTCCACAGCAGCCGATTAACCGCTGCATTACCTAAATGCCAACTGCGCGGCGCGTCGAGCGACTGACCGGTTGCCAAGCGGTAAATCGCGTCCAGCACACCGCCGTGCGTGGCAATCAGGATGTGTTGTCCCAAGTGCCTTGAGGCGATGTCGCTCAGGGCGTTTTGTACCCGTTCGCGCAACATGATCAGGCTCTCGCCGCCAGCCGGTGTAAAGGTTGGTACGCGGGATCGCCATGCCAATGCATCGGCTGGATATTGGTCTTCGATCTCTTGCCAAGACAAACCCTCAAAGTGCCCAAATCGGCGTTCGCGCAGACTCTCAGATGGGGTGACAGTGAGCGAATGGTGGCGAGCGATCGCTGCGGCGGTATCGAAAGCACGCGAGAGGTCGCTGCTGTAAATCGCATCGATTTGTTCCTCGCGAAGGGCCTGGGCGGCGCGTTGCGCCTGCCACTGGCCCGTCGCGTTAAGGGCGATATCGGTACTGCCCTGAATGCGTGTTGCCACATTCCAATCGGTTTCGCCGTGGCGGATGGCAATGATTCGGGTGGCATCCATGTTCAGGGCTGATCCGTTAACGGTTGTTGAATGACGCGCTGATTGACTGGCGCTTCTGGGAAGTCTCGTAAGCTTGCCCGCAACACCGCCTGCATCGCCCGCGTGTCCCAAGCCTTATCGGCGGAGACGCGTGCGGTGATTTCTTGCTGCAGTTGCGCGTTTTGAGCGGACTTGAATTGCCAACGAATGCTTCTGGCGATGACCTTAGGGCCCGATAAATCAATTGATAAATTAAAACCAGAGCCACCTGTGCCGACCCAAATGCTGGAGTTTGTGATGCGGTCTACAAAGCTCTCGGCCTTTGAGGTTTCCGTTATGAGACTGAGGCGAATGATGAGATCGGCCGGCACTTTGGCATCATCTTCGGCGGGTTGGAGCGAATGCGCCGCGAGCGCCGCCTTCGCGAGTTGCATCAACTCGGCGGGCGCAGGTGGGTCGCTGGCTTCAATTTCGAGGCTGTAGGACTTTGCGGCTTGTAAAGCAGCAACCGTCTCGGCCGCTGCCCGCGTTCCCACCGTCACCGTGACGGGTAGCGTGGGTGGTGGCAAGGCGGCGCAGCCACCCAAAATCACCATGATGATGGTTGCCGCAGCGAGGCGCCGTAGCCGCCCCGTAAGACATTCACTCACCCTGCGACTCCACACCCAGGCCAATACCGGTCAAGCTGGACCATTTTGCTGAGGGGCTGGGCATGGGCTCGGCATCAAAGGCCTTGTCGCCATCTTCACTGGCTTCGCCGGTCGTCTGCAATGTCGTGAACGGGTAAAGCGTGTTGTCCATCAAGTGACTCGGGACCACGTTTTGCAAGGCGGTAAACATGTTCTCAATACGGCCTGGAAAACGTGTTTCCCAATCCTTCAGCATTTTGCCAACCTGTACCCGTTGCAGATTTTCTTGGCTTCCACACAAGGTGCACGGAATGATTGGAAACTGCTGAATTTCGGACCATCGCGCTGTATCTGATTCCGCGACATAGGCCATCGGGCGAATGATGATGTTTTTGCCGTTATCACTCATGAGTTTGGCTGGCATGCCCTTCAGCCGCGAACCAAAAAACATGTTGAGTAACAGGGTCTGCAAAATATCATCACGGTGGTGACCCAGCGCAATTTTGGTGCATTTCAATTCCTCTGCGACCCGATACAGAATGCCCCGACGCAGGCGGCTGCACAGGCTGCACATGGTCTTGCCCTCGGGGATTTTGTCTTTAACAATGCTGTAGGTGTCTTGATTTTCTATGTGGTACTCGACCCCCAGCGACTCAAGGTAAGCGGGCAAAACATCGGCGGGGAACCCAGGCTGCTTTTGATCCAAGTTAACCGCTACCAGCGTGAACTTGATGGGGGCACGACTCTGGAGTTTGAGCAAGATGTCCAGCAGCGTGTAGCTGTCTTTGCCACCCGACATGCAGACCATGACACGGTCACCCTCTTCGATCATGTTGTAGTCAACAATCGCCTTGCCCACAAGTCGGCATAAACGCTTCTCGAGCTTGTGGTCTTCGCGCTGTTGTTTGGCCAGTGCTTCAGCACGGATGGTGTCGTCAAGAACGGTGTTCACCACTCGCCTCCTTCCATGCGGATTGCGACTTCGCAATCATCAAAAATCTCTAATTTTGCAATTTTGACGCGGGCGCCGATCACGCCAGGCAGCTGCATCAAGCGATTGGTCAGCTTCCCAATCAGTGTCTCCAGCAAATTAATGTGCGATGCCGTGCATTCATCGATGATGATTTGGCGCACTTTGCGGTAATCCAGCACGTGATTGATGTCGTCATCATGTGGCAGCAAGGGTTGCGGCCCCTGATTCAACTCCGCATCCACTTGTATGGGTTGTGGTTTGGTGCGTTCATGATCGAGAATGCCAAGGCTCGCGGTGAAGCGCAAACCGGTGAGCGTCAAAATTTGGTTGCCAGTGGCCATTGAGTTACGTGTCATGAGCAAATGGGGTTACATCAGGGAAAAGTCGCGGTCGAACTTCATCAGGTGTTGACCGCCGTCGACCAGCAGCGTGGTTCCTGTGAGTGACCCGTTACTCAACGCAAAGGCCACCGTTGCAGCCACATCTTCAGGCGTGCTGGAGCGACCCAGTGGCGACAGTTTATGCAGCGCTTGGAAGGCGTCATCCGACAGCATATGGCTGGTGAGTGTCAGACCCGGTGCCACGCCGACCACGCGCAGACGCGGTGCGAGCGCCTGCGCTAGGAGGGTGGTGGCTGTTTTAAGGGCTGATTTTGAGAGCGTGTAGCTGAAAAAATCAGGGTTTAGGTTCCACAGTTTTTGGTCCAAAAGGTTCACAACAGCACCGCACGCGTTCACGGACTCAAGGTGCTTGAAGAACCGCTGTGTCAAGCGAACAGGCGCCATGGTGTTGGTTTGCCAGTGCGCGTCCATGACATCTTGCGACACCGTTTGGGCATCGTCGTTCTCAAACAGCGCGGCGCTGTTGACCACCGCACCCAATTGACCGACCTTGTCTACCACTGACGCAATCAGGGCATCGCACCCAGCTTCGTTTGCCAGGTCAGCCTGTACCGTGAATGCCGGTGCTTGAGGGTTCAATTGCGTGCACGCTGCCGCAGTGGTCAGCGCAGCGGCCTCTGAGCCACGGTAATGCACGACGACCTGCCAACCGCCTTGTGCCAGATGGCAGGCGATGGCCTTGCCTAAGCGTGTCCCGGCGCCGGTGACCAGCACGGATCGGCTCATGCGTTGCGCGTCGAAGGCAGTCAATTGATGATCGGGTTCGGAGGGTGTCATGGGCGGGTATTTCGTTGCTGGGTCACAGCACGCGTATCGGCGACAATGTTCGCTGGCCACAAAGGCCATTGCTGAAGATCATTTATGCAACCCCCAAGTGTACCGACTCCTGCTGATTCGCTCATGACGCCGCCTGAAATGCAGGCCCACCTGAATCCGATTTTTGAACGCTCGGGCGGCTGGTTGCCGTTTGACGCGTTCATGGCAGAGGCGCTCTACGCGCCGGGTTTGGGGTATTACGCCAACGCGCTACCGAAGCTCGGGCTGATGCCCCAAGATGGCAGTGATTTTGTGACTGGCCCCGAATTGAGCCCCGTTTTCGGCCGTACCTTGGCGCGACAGGTGGCTCAGGCGTTGCGCCTGTGCGAGGTGGATACCGTCTGGGAATTTGGTGCCGGCACAGGCGCCTTGGCGGCGCAGTTGATTGGGTGTTTGTTGTCTGACCCTGAGCGCCGACTCAAGCACTACGTGATTGTTGAGCTGTCAGCCGAGCTGAGGCGTCGCCAACAGGCGCTTTTGGCACCATTGATGGGCCGCGTGAACGTGACGTGGGCCACTGAGTGGCCAGCACATTTGGCTGCAGTGGTGGTGGGCAACGAGGTGTTGGATGCCATGCCCGCCCGCTTGTTGGTCAGGCGCAACGGTGAGTGGCTGACCCGAGGCGTCAGTCGAGCGGTCACAACGGCCAGTTCCGATGGGCCAGGCTGGGCGCTGACATGGTCTGATCGTGCAATGGGGGAGCAACCCCCTGTCGATATTGAGGGGCAACACGACTACGTTTTTGAATGGCATCAGCAAGCCCAAGCGTGGGTCCAACAACTGGCACAACGTTTAGATCGTGGCTGTATTTTGCTGCTGGACTACGGCTTTACCGAGGCTGAGTACTACCATCCACAGCGCCACATGGGGACCTTAATGTGTCACCAATCACACCGATCGGATGGCAACCCACTGGTCGCAGTCGGTTTAAAAGACATCACAGTGCATGTCGACTTTACGGGGGTCGCGCTTGCGGCGCAGGCGCAGGGGTTGGATGTCTTGGGCTTCACCAGCCAGGGGCGCTTTCTCATTAATTGCGGTTTTTTGGATGTTTTAACGAGCGCCTCGTCACCCGAGCAGGCCCAGGCCCTTAAACTGATCCACGAGCATGAGATGGGCGAACTGTTCAAGGTCATCGTGCTGTCGCATCCCCGCCATACGGCAACGGTGAATGCGGCGGGGGGCTACATTGGTTTTCAGTCGTTTGACCGATCCCACACCTTATGAAAGCTACGAAATGATTCGCTGGATGCTCGTTGTTTTTCTGGCGTTGGTCCTAATCAACGGCCTGTTCCCCATTTTGAAAAAAATCGGTATGGGACGTCTGCCGGGTGACTTCACACTGAAATTATTCGGCAAAGAGGTCCCTGTGCCGCTCGCCTCAACCATGGTGCTGAGCGGTATTTTGAGTTTGATCGCCCGCTACATTTAATTGAACAGTGGGGCGATCGCGGCGAGGCGTGCTGCGTGGATTTGCGTCGCAATCCATTCACCTTTACCCGTGGCAAATTGTGGGGCTTGCCTGGCCTGATGGGCAACCGCGTCAGTTGCGACCGCATGGGCGGTCTGGAAAATAGCACCCAAGCGCTCGGCCTGAACGTAGGGCACATCCTCTAATCCCAAGCGACCGCGCGCGTCGCACTCGCAGGCCAATAGTATTTGCTGGAAACGTTCTGGACGCCTAAACGCATCGCAGCGCTCGATGAGGCGCAGCGCTGCTTCAGCACTTAAGTCTTGGCAGCGGTGGATATGTCCGTGCTCGCGGGCAACGACTTCTGCCAACTCGCGCATGGCTTTTGGGACACGCCACCGGTTACACACCTCATTCAGCAGGTGGACACTGCGCATTTCATGTCCCGTGTGGCGGGGTAGCACCTCAGTCGGCGTGGTGCCTTTGCCAAAGTCGTGGCACAAGCTTGCAAAGCGTGTCCCTAAATCAGCCTGAAGTTGCGCACTTTTATCAATGACCATCATGGCGTGAACGCCAGTATCGACTTCCGGGTGGTAATCAGCGCGTTGCGGTACGCCCCACAACGCATTGAGTTCCGGGAGCAATTGGGCCAATGCCCCGCACGCGCGAAGCGTGATGAACATTTGCGATGGCTGTTGGCCCATCAAACCTTTAGCGAGCTCTTGCCAAACCCGCTCTGCAACCAAGGCATCGGCCTCGCCGTCCGCAACCATCTGCTGCATCAGTGCCATCGTCTCATCTGCCACCGAATAGTCTGGCCAACGCGCATGAAAACGCGCCAGTCGCAGGATGCGAACGGGATCCTCGGCGAAAGCGCCAGAGACATGACGCAGTTGCTTTTTTTCAATGTCACGTTCCCCGTTGAAAGGGTCAATCAATTGCGTGAAATCGGGCCGCCAGGTTCGGTCAGCTGTGCGTGCGATTGTTGTCAGACTTGCGGGGTGGGGCACCGCCATCGCGTTGATGGTCAGGTCCCGGCGGGCCAGGTCTTGCGTGAGCGTGACGTCGGGTGCGGCGTAAAAGCTGAAGCCGTGGTAGCCCTTAGCCGTCTTACGTTCAGTCCGTGCGAGCGCGTATTCCTCTTGCGTCAATGGGTGGAGAAAGACGGGAAAGTCGGCCCCGACGGGGGTAAAGCCCAATGCGGCCATATCTGCCGGTGTAGCGCCTACAACCACCCAATCGCGGTCGCCGCCGCCTGCACCCATCAGATGGTCGCGGACAGCGCCGCCGACCAAATAAACAGTGGGTTGCGTCGCCGCGGCTACCATCTGTCCAGATTCAGTCATCTTTTGATCGGTAGGGTTCTTCGAAGCTCAGGAAGTCATCTTCAGCAATGGCGTCGTTAATCCACTGGTTAACGCTCTTGAGCGCCACCAAACGATTTGCATATGCTTGACTGGTTGCGCTGATGGGGAGGCCGTAGCTCTGAATCCGCATAACGGTTGGCGTGAAGTAAGCGTCAATGGCTGAAAACGTACCAAAAAGCATGGGACCTTTGCTGTACCGCAGATATTGCGACCACAGCGACTCAATCCGGGCCAGGTCAGCGCGGAGCCCCGAATTTTTTTCGAACAGGTCTGCGCCGATATCTTGTAAATCGGCCTCGATGTTCATGGGGCAAAGGCTTCGAAGGGATGTGAAGCCACTGTGAAGTTCCGCAACCATACTGCGTGCAATCGCACGCTGACTGTCATCGTGCGGCCAGATGGATAAATCCGGGAAGCGCTCCGCCAAACGCTCGATGATGGCAAGCGTGTCCCAAATAGCCAATGGCTTCCCGTCAATCAAGACAGTGGGATCGATCAGCACAGGGACCTTACCTGCAACGCCCAGTTTGTCTAAGCTTTGCTTGAATTGCGAGTCCGCATCGAAGCTGTCGAAGCGTAAATTAACCTCTTCAAACGGGATCCCCATCTCGCGCATCAGCACCCAAGGGCGCATCGACCAGGACGAATAATTTTTATTACCAATAACTAATTTCATAAAAGGGCCTATCGGCGATAAATACTTTCTAACGAATAAAGCGACTGTGCTTTGATTCCGAGCGCTGCCAATGTGCATGTATCGGTTGCACCTGCCGATGCCACATTATCAACAGCCAGCGAGCGCACATTGTCACGGCTCATCAGGGTTGGGCCTGGCGCCAGTTCCATAAGCCCCGCTTGAAGCATTGCCAGTGGCTTGGGCATGTTGAAAACCCACACCCGACGACCCGTCCAGCGCGCAACCAGCTGTACCAGGCTTTTTAATGTCAACGTATCCGGACCAACGCACTCAACAGGTGTGGCGGCCGTGATGTTGGGGTGTGCGTGGGTGGTTAAGTTCATGATGGCTTGCGCCACGTCTTGCACGGAAACGGGTTGGAAACGCGTATGCGCCCCTGCCAACGGCATGACCGGCGTTAAAGCCACCAACTTGGCGAAGAGATTTAGAAATTGATCGCGGGCGCCAAAAATGACACTCGGACGAAGTATCGCGACGGGGCAGGCCTTGAAGGATTGCCAAATGGCCTCGCCGGCAGCCTTTGTTTGCTGGTAATCGGAGGGCGCGTCAGCAGCGGCGCCCAGCGCGCTCACATGGATCACACGTTGCAAAGGATGGCTCAGATGCGCTTGCTCACAGGCATCAGCCAGTTGAGCGGTCCACGTCACATGCGCCTTTTCAAAGGCGGCGCGGCTGCCGTGAAGTATGGCAATCAGGTTAATCACGACATCGTGACCTTTGATCAGCTCAATGAGCTCGGCGGCCGTTTGTTGGCGTACAGCCAGCACCGTGACGTTTGGCAGGTGTGCCAAACGTTGCCCTTTTGCATGGCTGCGAGTGGGCACTGTCACGCGCAGACCTGCACGCTGCATCGCCTCGCAAACACTTTGTCCAACAAAGCCAGTGCCGCCAAAAATAATCACACGCTGGGGTTTCATACCGTTCCGTTCAAGGGGTGTCGTCTTCAGGCTCAAGGCCGCCAATCGGTGTAATCGGTGGCATCAAGCCAGCGAGGTCAAACGCCGTTTGGGTTTGCAAAGCGGCGTAGATCGCATGGTTGGCAATGACGTTCTGGACGTATTGCCGCGTTTCGTTAAAGGGAATGCATTCAATCCAAATAGCGGCCTCCATTGTCCCTGCTTCCACCGATGGGCGCCATCGGCTCGCTCGCCGGGGGCCTGCGTTGTAAGCGGCAGCGGCTAGCGGCACACTGTTATCAAATTTCTCCAACAATATTTTCAGGTAGTTGCCACCCACTTTGAGGTTGGTTTTGTGTTCCCCCAGTTGCTGAGGTGTGAATCGTTGGAGTCCCATTTTTTTGGCGGTCCAAATTGCGGTGCTTGGCATCACTTGCATCAAGCCGAACGCACCCGCGTGCGAGCGTGCAGTGGGATTAAAACGGCTTTCTTGTCGAATCAAGCCGTAGAAAAATGCGGGGTGAATGGCCACTTCTTTGGCTTGCGCCAGAATGTCTGTTTCAAAGGGCTGCGGGTAGCTGTGCATGAATGATGGCGTGGTTTGCATCCGCGTACCGGCATGGATGCAGCGGTTCCACCAGCCCACTTGGCATGCGATCTCAGCCGCAGCCAAAAGGTCCCGCTCGTCCATGCCGCCAGGTTGGTGGAGCGCGACAGCGTAGGTCCATTGACGCGATGCCTCGCCTTCGAGATTGAGCTGAAATGCCGACAATGCCGCACGAATATTGGGGTCCATGCCCACGCGCTTCAAATCCGCCTTGCTAGGCTTAAGACGCTTGTCGGCGATGCTAATTTTTTGTCCCAGCGTATCGCGGGCCAGTAGACCGTAGTAGTCGTCGCCTTTGGCGATACGGCTGAGGATGCCGCGCGCTTGCGCGATCGCATCTGCGTTTTGCGTTGCCAGGTGAGCGCGTGCCAACCAGTACTGCCAAACGCTCTCGCCTTGTTGGTCGGCTTGCATGCTTTGAACGGTCGCACTCACCACTGACCAGTCTTGTTGTCGCAGTGCCGCTCTGACCTTCCAAGCTCTTTGTCGGTCGGTGAGGTAACGGTTATCAATGCGCGCGAAAAGTGCGTGCGCGTTTGGCTCTGATCGTCGGGCAGCTAAGGTCGCGATCGTTGCCTCGACCTGTTGCTGTTGCGTGGCGTCAAGGGTTGGCATCCAGCGTTCGAGCGACGGTGTGAGGTAGCGGTTATCGTTCACCGCCATTCGAATCAATGCCAGCGCAATCCAGTCGCTTGACGGCGCTTGCTGGCCGTATCGTTCAAGCCATAAATAGGGTTGTCCAAAAAGTGTTTTACCCGCTGGCTCCGCCGCTGTATCAATGAGAGTCAGTGCACCAAGCATGGTGGAGCGACTGTCGTTCTCGGCGCCTTGACGCGCACGCGCCCAAATGAGATCGGCGCTGATCTGCTGATCTGCCGCCAGATCGCTGACCGCCTGCTGGCAGCGGCGATAACCTGGCGCCTCTTGGAACCATAACGCGATGATTGCCGCCGCATCGACGGTCTGCGGCTGTCCGAGCTTTCGCTGCGCGCGCCACATGCCGCACGTGATCTGATCATCGTCACGCATGCGGTAACCGTTGTGTGCGTCTATCAAGGCCGGCCACGCCTGTCGGTCAATCAGCAGCAGCATCCAATCGTTGCGCAACCGGTCTTCCCAGTAGGTGCCCTGCCAGCGTTTGAAGAAAGCGTTGACCGCTTGAGGGGTGGCGTTTTCGAGGTTTGCTTTGAGTGTCCAATAGGCGCCCAGTGATTCGAGTGGGTGCCCAGTTAATGTGGGTAACAATGCCGTTAACCGTGTGGTCTGATTGCGGGCGTAGGCGGCTTGCATGGCCAGCAGATTTTTGTCGCCAACATTGCTTTTACTGGCTGCCCATGACGCAAGAGGGCTCGCAAGGGTTAGCATGCTAAGCAGGACGCTCAGGCCAATAATGCGCCACAGGTGCTTTGACCCGTTGCGTTGTGACTCGCGTGTGTGCGTTGTGAAGGACATGAATCGATTATGGATACAAGTAACGACAATTCTCCGAAAAAATCGGCGCTCACGTCGAATGCAGAAAAATCATCCTGGCGTCGCCATTTGGTCGATCAGCGGTTAACCATGAGCGACCATGAGGGACGATCCGACTGGTTGCAAAGGGTCTTGCGCGTTTGGTTGGTCGAGCGCGCCGATACCGTGATCGGTGCTTATTGGCCAATCAAGGGTGAATTCGACGTATTGCCCGCGCTGTTTCGGTGGCAAGAAGCTGGGCGAGAAGGGGACGCTGTCGAGGCGCCGATTCAGCGTCGGATCGGCTTGCCCGTCATGAATAAGACCGACAAAACTTTGCAGTTTCATGCTTGGTACCCGGGTTGCCCCATGGAGCCTGATGCCTATGGCATTCCGAAACCCAAGGGCACAGAGGTTTTGGTGCCCACTTTGTTATTCATTCCTTGCGTTGGTTATGGTCCAGGGGGCTATCGGCTGGGGTACGGCGGCGGTTTTTATGACCGCACCTTGGCAGCACTCACCCCACGGCCCTTTACCGTTGGCCTTGGGTTTGCCAATGCCTTCTTGCCTGACTTAGAGCCAGAGCCGCATGACATTCCGTTGGATGCCATCTTGAATGAAAATGGGGTGGTTTGGCCTACCGTGATGCCGAGCCTTGGGTCACGTGATTAATTATTTTTGGAGTTTTGAGTATGAGTAAGGCGTTTGCGAGTCAAGCCGACTTAACCGCTAAGAAAGTTACTTTTGAGCAACTCTCGCCGCATTGTTGGGCCTATACCGCCGAGGGAGATCCCAACAGCGGCGTGATCATCGGTGACGATGCCATCATGGTTTGCGACACCACCGCGACGCCACTGATGGCGCAGGATCTAATCGCGAAAATCCGAACGGTCAGCGACAAGCCCATTAAGTACGTTTTGTTGACGCACTACCACGCGGTCCGCGTTTTGGGCGCGAGTGCTTACAAGGCGGAAGGTGCCACAGAGGTGATTGCGAGCCAAGGCACGTTAGAGCTGATCCAAGAGCGCGGTGCGCAAGACATGCAAAGCGAGATGGAGCGGTTTCCCCGACTCTTCGAGGGTGCAGACTCTGTCCCTGGGCTGACATGGCCGACCTTGGTGATTGGTGGGGGCAACCCCGTCGCAGGGGAGGTCCCCGGCAAAATCACCTTGGATTTAGGCGGCGTTCAGGTTCAGGTTTGGCATCCAGGTCCCGGACACACCAAAGGCGACACCATTGCTTGGGTTGAGGCTGAGGGGGTGTTGTACAGCGGGGACTTGGTTGAATACGAGGCGGGTGTTTATACCGGTGATGCCCAACTCGCTGAGTGGCCAGCAACCTTAGAGGTCTTGCGCCAATTGAACGCGCGCGCCTTGGTTCCCGGGCGTGGCGAAGCCATGAAAGGTGTGGACGGGGTGAACAAGGCCTTGGACTACACCAAGCGCTGGGTTGAAACCCTTTACCGTTGTGGTCAAGAGGCGGCGGCTCAGGGTCTTGACTTGAAGGCAGCAATGGCACATACCCGTCAGGCGATGGATCCAATTTTTGGCCATGTTTTCATTTATGAGCATTGCTTACCCTTCGATGTCACCCGTGCATTTGATGAAGCCCAAGGCATTAAACATCCCCGTATTTGGACGGCTGAGCGAGACAAAGAAATGTGGGCGGCCTTGCAAGCTTAAAGGCAAGGTCTAAAAATAAGAGTGAGTACTCACATTTAAAAATAGTCTTTTAAATCAGATAAAAAGCCTTTCCGCCCGATCCAGGTGGGAAGGCTTTTTTGTTGGCAGGTGCTTCACGTCGAGTTGGAAAACAAAAAAGTACTGTACATAAACACAGTACTTAGGGGATACTTCGTTCCCCTTTTTGGTTTTCGAGTTGATCATGTTGTCCCCTGTTTCGAGGTTGGTAGACCCGTCTATCTGCACCCCATTCGTACCGCCGTTACGCCCTCCCGCCCTGCCCACAGGCATCGGGGCGTTGGACGCCTGTTTGCCCGGTAGGGGGTGGCCGCAAGGTGGGTTGATCGAGCTGATTCAAGGCCGTCGCACCCAGCGTTTATCCAAGCAAGCGGTGTGGCCGCTGTTGTTGCCTGCCTTGCGGCAACTTCAAAGTAATGATCGAACGGGTGGGGGGGCGGCCAATGGCTGGGTGGCTTGGGTGGGGGATGTTGGCTTATCGCCGTTTGCCCCTAGTTTGGCCCAGCAGGGTCTTGATATGCAGCGCTTCATTTGGGTCGCACCAAAGGCTGACGCCATGATGGATGCCGCCTGGGCGGCCGAACAATTATTGCGTTGTGCTGCTGTGCGTGCAGTGGTGTTGCACGGCATGCCGCCCACCCCGCAAACAACAGCGGCGCTAAGGCGATTGCACTATAGCGCGCAAGCCAATGACACCTGTCTGTGGGTCATTCGTCCGCCAGAAGCCGCACAACAAACATCGCCTGCCGTGCTGCGTTTGCAATGGTGTGATGCTGACGATGCGGGGCTACCAGTGGGTTTGCGTGTGTTGAAATCGGCAGGCCCCCCCACGGCACAACAAGTGACGGTGCCTCAAGCGAACCCCGCGCTCCAGCAAGCCTTGCAAGCGGCGCAAGCGATGCGACGTTGGCGACGAGAGCAAGAGACGTTTGAAACATCAGCCCGACAACGGGAGCGTAACAATGCAGTGGTTGGCCAGCAATCCAGCGCACTGGCTGCGTGACGCCCTTGGCGATCTGCCGTGGCAGGAGCAGCACCCGCTATGGCAGGCGTTGGTGCCACGTTTCGCTGCCTATTCGCCACACCTTTACCGCTTCTTGGAGGACGACGGATTTTGGCTCCTCGACTTGCGCAGCGTGAGCCGCCTGTGGCGTGGTGACCTTTTAAAGTTGGCTGTGCAGTTGGAGCGCGACTGTTTGGCATGGGCGCCAGCATCGGTTACGACCCCCCTGATATTGGGTCTGGGCAAAAGCCCTTGGCAGGCGGCGGCACGGGTTCAGTGCGCGTTGCATTTGGCGCCGTCACCCGGTGGTGTTTGGTCCCGTCCCGATATTGATGTGTTGCCGCTGAAGGCTTTACCGCCCTTACGAAAAGCCCTCAAGCCTTTGGCCGCGATGGGTATTCACCGTTGGGGTGAGCTTAAAGCTGTGCCGCGTGCGGGCGTGATGCGCCGATGGGGACGAGTGGCGATAGATGTGCTTGACCAAGCATATGGGGTCGTCGAAACGCCATTGAAAACCATCACTGTCCCTGACACATTTGTCACCCATACCGACTTGGTTGAACCTGTCAGTGACTTGGCTGCGTTGTGTGATGTGGCGGCTCAAATGATTGAGCAAATGTGTACCTGGTTAAACGTCAGGCAGCAGGTTGCCACAGCGATCGAGTGGCGTTGGTGCAGTGAAAAGCGCCAGAATGCCCAATACGCTGACGAGCCGACTGAAACGCAATTGTTGTTGCGTGCCAGTGATGCCCACGCGGATTCATCGGTCTGGTGGCGCTTGACACAAACCCATTGGCAGCAAAAAACATTGGCGCAGCCCGCCATTGCTTTGTTTCTCACAGCCATTGAGACACATGCCCAAACGGATAGCACAGCAGGGCTTTGGCAAGCCATGCGCGGCCAGTCTGATGAAACCTTGGGATCGTGCTTGGATCGTTTGCAAGGTCGCCTAGGTGTGGATGCGGTTCGCAAAGTGGTTTTGCAAGATGCGATTGCCCCTGAATCCCAACAGGTCTGGACGGCATACGACCCCAGTGCGGCACGCACACAGGTCCGCACGATACCCAAGTGCGGGCTCACCCCCGTAGCCGTTGATCCCCGCCAAGTGACCTATCAAGGGCACATCGCACGCACAGCGGACGTTCACTTGTTAAGACCGCCTTGGCTATTGCCGTCGCCGCAACGGTTGGTCGTGAAGGATGAGCGCCCTGTTTTTGGTACCCCATTGCGATTGCTGATGGGGCCTGAGCGAATCGAGTTGGTGGGCTGGTCCATGGGGGCGCAGCAGTTACCCATCGCCCGTGATTATTACGTGGCTTGGAGTTCAGCCATTGGCTTGGTCTGGGTCTACAAGATGCAGGAAAAATCGCCTGACAGCGGCGCATATGCGGTGCGCTGGTATTTGCATGGTTTGTATGGCTAGCTCAGAATCAACGCCACCACCGCCCTATGCCGAACTGATGGCATTGAGCCACTTTAGCTTTCAAGTGGGCGCATCGTCACCAGAGGAACTGGTGAGTCGCGCGAGTCAGTTGGGCTACAGTGCACTGGCATTAACGGATGTTTGTTCGGTCGCTGGAGTTGTGCGCGGACATGTCCAAGCCAAACAGTTGGGTTTGGCGTTTTTGCCAGGGGCCTCTTTTGTTTGGCCTGATGGATGGCGCTTGGTTGCATTGCCGCAAAACATGGCGGGTTGGTCTGCTTTGTGCCGGCTCATTACACAGGCTCGAACCGGTACGATTCAAGCCGACTCACAGGTCGTTACCGATGATGATGAGCGGGTTGAAAAAGGGTTGGTGCGCATGCCACCATGGCCCAAAGTCGCCGATCAATTGAGGCACTGTGCCTTGGTGTTGATACCACCGCGCGTGCCAGTTGGGACCTCAGTAGAGACTTTAAAAGCCATTGGTGAGCGGCTTTTGGCATGGCGATCAAAGGTCGATTTGTCTCAGCCATTGGCCCTTTGGATCGGTGCGGTTTTTCAGCAGCAAGCCGATGACGACTGGTGGCAACAACAATTGAAAGAGTGGGAAGTCACCACGCAATTACCCGTTGTGTGCGTCGGCGATGTGCGTATGCACGTCAGGGCTAAAAAGCCGCTTTTGGACGTTGTAACCGCCATTGGTTTGGGGCGTCCGTTGCGTGCCTGCGGCGGCGCTTTGGTGGGCAACGCCCAAATGCATTTGAGGCGACGTTGGCACCTGGCTCGATGGGTCCCCGCCCTTTGGATGACCCGCACTGCGGTGCTGGCGCAGTCGTGCCAGTTTTCTCTTGATGACATCAAGTATCGCTACCCGACCGAGTCGGTATCGCCAGGCGAAACGCCAGCCCAAACCCTGGCTCGTTTAACGCAGGAAGGCTTGCGTACGCGTTACCCCAACGGCGTACCCGAGCGCGTACAGGCTCAAATTACCCACGAATTGCATCTGATCAATGACCTGTCGTACGAGATGTATTTTTTGACCGTTCACGACTTGGTCAGATTTGCGCGCACGCGCGGTATCTTGTGTCAAGGTCGTGGATCGGCGGCGAACTCGGCGGTTTGTTATGCGCTGGGTATCACAGAGGTAGATCCTGCCAAAAGTACTTTGCTATTTGAGCGTTTCATCAGTCGTGCACGCAAAGAACCGCCTGATATTGATGTTGACTTTGAGCACCAACGCCGAGAGGAGGTGATTCAGTACATCTATAAAAAATATGGACGTGACCGCGCAGCGATTACCGCCACTGTCATGACCTACCGACCCCGCAGTGCCTTGCGCGATGTGGGGAAGGCGTTGGCCATTGACGACAGGCTGATCCAAGCGTTTTGCAAAGCACACCCAGGGCTGTTTTCACGCACGATTCAAAAGGCGGCATTAGACGATGTGCTGGCACGTATCCCAATGGTGGCCGAGTCTCCTGAGCAATATGCGCAATGGCTGCTGTGGCTTGATCTGGCGACCCAGTTGATGGGCGCACCAAGGCAACTGGGCCAGCACTCTGGGGGCTTCGTTTTGACACAAGGCCGCCTAACCGATCTCGTTCCGATTGAAAACGCCCGCATGCCCGCGCGCAGTTTGATTCAGTGGGATAAAGATGATTTAGACGCTGTCGGGCTCCTGAAGGTTGACGTCTTAGCACTTGGCATGTTGAGCGCGATTCAACGGTGTTTAAAACTGGTGGGCGCTCGGCGTGGGTTGCCTGGGCCCTTGCCCATACAGGCCATTCCGGCGGAGGATGCAGCCACTTACGACATGCTGTGTCAGGCAGACAGCGTGGGGGTTTTTCAAGTCGAGAGCCGTGCACAGATGAGCATGTTGCCGCGTCTCAGGCCGCGCTGCTTTTATGACCTCGTGGTGCAAGTGGCGATCGTCCGCCCGGGGCCTATTCAAGGGGGTATGGTCCACCCCTATTTGCGACGACGCCAGGGGATTGAGCCGGTGACCTATCCGGGGCCCGCCCTGAAGCAGGCGCTGGGTCGAACCTTGGGGGTGCCTATTTTCCAAGAGCAGGTGATGCAAATTGCCATGTTGGCGGCTGGCTTTACTGCGGAGGAAGCGGATCAGCTGCGACGATCAATGGCCGCATGGAAGCGCAAAGGTGGTGTTGAAAAGTTCTATGAGCGTATCGTCTCAGGCATGGTCGCCCATGGTTACAACGTGGCTTTTGCAGACCAGATATTTCAACAAATACAGGGCTTTGGGGAGTACGGTTTTCCTGAAAGCCACGCGGCCAGCTTTGCGTTGCTGGTGTACGTCAGTGCTTGGTTGAAGCGCCACGAACCGGCTTGTTTTTTAGCGGCCATGCTGAACAGCTTGCCGATGGGCTTTTATGGTCCATCCCAGTTGGTGCAGGATGCCCAACGCCATGGCGTTACGGTTCAAGCTGTTGATGTTTTATACAGTGATTGGGAGAGTACGGTGACGCCATCAGGGGCGGTCCGTCTTGGCTTAAACCGGGTCTCGGGTTTGTCCGAAGCGGGTGGGCAACGGCTGGTCAAGGCGCGTACAGCTGCCCCGTTGGCCTCCGTGGTTGATTTGGCTGAGCGTGCCACATTGAATCAAAACGACATGAATAGCCTTGCCCGAGCCGATGCCTTGCAAGGGTTGGCTGGACATCGCCGGCTGCAGTGGTGGGCGAGTACTGCGGCTCACGACCGTGTCCCTGTTTTGGGCGGCGCTTTGACATCGGTCTCCACAACCGATGCTGAGGGAGCAACTGAGTGGCTGCCTGCAGCCACGGTGGGCGAGGCGGTGGCACAAGACTACGCGAGTACGCAGTTGAGCCTGCGTGCGCATCCCATTGGCTTGTTGCGCGAGCGTTTGTCAGTTCAGCGCTTGATGCCGGCCGCTGTGCTGCAAACCTATCCGGACCGACGGCTGGCCCGGGCAGCGGGCTTGGTGACGGTTAGACAGCGACCAGGAACAGCGAAAGGGGTTCTGTTTCTGACCCTAGAAGATGAAACAGGCGTTGTGAATGTCGTCGCTTGGAAAAGCTTACAAGCACAGCCTGCCCAGCGTCACGCCTTGATGCATGCGCGGCTGTTAGCGGTTTACGGGGTTTGGCAGCGCGATACAGATGTACGTACTGGGCAGCAGGGGCCAGTGACCCACTTGGTCGCCAAAAGGGTTGTCGATTTGAGCGATTGGCTTGATGGCCTCACCACTTTTGATGGTGAGGCTTTACGCTATCCCACACACGAGTTCCATTGACCCAGGCTCGCGTGTGATGGGCGCGCTTACAGTCCTGCAGCAGCGCGCAGTGCGGCGGCCTTATCGGTGCGCTCCCAAGTGAAGTCGGGCTCGTCACGACCAAAGTGGCCGTAGGCCGCTGTGCGTTGATAAATCGGGCGCAACAGGTCAAGCATCTGGATGATGCCCTTTGGACGCAGGTCAAAATGTGCGCGCACCAGCAATGCCAATTTGTCATCGGGTATCACACCGGTACCTTCGGTGTAGACCGTGATGTTCATGGGCTCTGCAACGCCAATCGCGTAAGCCACTTGAATTTGGCACTGACGTGCCAAGCCCGCGGCAACGATGTTCTTCGCGACATAGCGTGCAGCGTAGGCAGCTGAGCGGTCAACTTTGGTTGGGTCTTTGCCGCTGAATGCGCCACCGCCGTGTGGGCAAGCCCCACCGTAGGTGTCGACGATGATTTTGCGACCCGTTAAACCGCAGTCACCCTGAGGGCCGCCGATGACGAATCGGCCGGTGGGGTTGATCAGGTATTTTGTCTCGGCTGTGATCCAGTCCTTGGGCAATACGGGTTTGATCAATTCCTCGATGATGGCTTCATTGAATGACGCCTTCATCTTTGTTGGGGTCTCGCTTTGGTCAGGGCTGTGCTGCGTTGATAGCACCACGGTATCGATGCTATGCGGCTTGCCGTCCACATAGCGCATCGTGACTTGGCTTTTCGCATCAGGGCGTAAAAAGGGCAAGCGGCCATCTTTGCGAAGCTGTGCCTGACGCTCCACCAACCGGTGTGCGTAATAAATCGGTGCGGGCATCAGTTCGGGGGTTTCATCGCAGGCATAACCGAACATCAAACCTTGATCGCCAGCGCCAATGTTGAGGTAGTCATCGCTGGCGCGGTCGACGCCTTGCGCGATGTCATTGCTTTGCTTGTCGTAGCAAACCATAACGGCGCAACCTTTGTAGTCGATGCCGTAATCGGTGTTGTCGTAGCCGATGCGTTGGATCGTGTCGCGTGCGACTTGGATGTAGTCAACGTGAGCGTTGGTTGTGATCTCACCGGCCAGAACGACCAAGCCTGTGTTGGTCAGTGTTTCAGCCGCCACACGCGAGAGCGGATCTTGCTCAAAAATGGCATCCAGGATGGCATCTGAGATTTGATCAGCTACTTTGTCGGGGTGACCCTCCGAGACGGATTCAGAGGTAAAAAGAAAGTCATTTGCCATGTCGTAAAGCTCCAAGTTAGGTTTTCAGGCGTTGCCTGAAACTCGGTGAGCCCATGGCGAACGCTTTAGCAGAATTTGTGAATCGCCCCGCAAGTAGTTCTTTAACTCGGCGAGCCACTATTATATGCAATGTCGCCTTGGGTGACACACCACCTCCGCTGACGCTTAAAGTGCCCAAATCGCCATGTTGATCCCTATTTTTCAAGTGCTTGCAAGGTGCCCGTTGTGGTTTCTGCAGGCATGCGGCAGCGTGCTGGGCGTTTGTATCTGGTTGGGCTCGCCACGGCACCGCGCCCACATCCGAAACAACGGTCGATTGTTGCCCCTGACCCGCTATCAGAAATGGCTCACGGTCCTGCATGCGGGACAAATGGTCGCTGAATTACCCCGTTTGTGGCTGGGTAAGCCGGTGCCCTTCGAATGGGCCGGGGTTGATTTTTTATCTGCTGCGGTTAAGCGTCAGGACAAAATATGCCTGCTGACACCCCACATGGGGTGCTTTGAAATGTGTGCGCAGAGCTATGCGCAGACATTCGCTAGCCCAACCCTGGGCGAGCACGCCAAGCCCATTACCGTGTTGTATCGCCCGGCACGCAAGCCAGCTTTGCAAACCCTCGTCCATGCGGGGCGCGAGCGTGATGGTATGTTCGCCGCACCGGCCAGTTTGGCAGGGGTGAAGCAACTGATCAAAGCGCTAAAACGCGGTGAAACGGTGGGGCTGTTGCCGGATCAAGTTCCCCCTGAGGGCATGGGGGTTTGGGTACCTTTTTTAGGCCAGCCCGCTTACACCATGACGCTGGCTGCGAGGCTGGCGCAAGAAGCCGATACGGTTTTACTCATGTGGGGCGAGCGATTGCCATGGGGGCGTGGTTTCCGGATACATGTCCGCCGCCCGCCCAGTGCCTTACCCGCTGACCTGACCGAAGCCGCCGCCACCTTGAACACATGGGTGGCGCAGCTCATCGCCGAATGCCCCGAGCAGTATTTGTGGGGTTATGACCGGTTTAAGGGGCCCAAGGGGCGCTAAGCCACTGCGTCGGGCGCGTCGCCTAGGGATTGATCGCCGAAATCCTCGGGCTCGCGTGATGTTTGGCCATTACCCTGCCACTGGGGGTCATGTGCCCATTGGTGCAGGAGATCAGCCACCTCATCGACACCTTGACGCTTGAGGGCCGAGAAAAGCTTCAATGACCCACCCGCTGTTTGAAGCTTCGCGATAGACATGGCCTTGTTGGCTTCAACGCGCGTGAGCTTATCGGCCTTCGTGAGCAGCACCAAAAAATCCAGTCCCGCTGTGACGCGTGGGCGAATGACGTCGAGCAGAATCTCATCCAATTCAGTGAGGCCGCGGCGGGGGTCGCACAACATCACAACCGCGCGCAAATTGGGACGTGTCATGAGGTAGTTCGCCATGACGCGCTGCCAGCGTAGCTTGGCCTCTTTCGGGACCGCGGCATAACCGTACCCGGGTAAGTCTGCCAGTACGGCGTCTGTTTCGCCGTGATGCCCGAGAGCGAACAGGTTGATGCTCTGGGTCCGTCCGGGTGTTTTGGAGGCAAATGCCATCCGCCGCGTTTGCGTCAGGGTATTGATGCTGGTTGATTTGCCAGCATTGGAACGCCCAACAAATGCGATTTCAGGTACGTCCATTGCCGGCAGGTTGTTCAGCTGCGGGGCGGTGGTTAGAAAGCGGGCGGTATGCAGCCAATTAAGTGCAATTTCCGAGTTGGCAGCACGGTCTTTTGTCGGCTCTGATGGGGTGGTATTTGGGTTCAAAATGGCATCTAAATGAAGACCCCTTGGGGTCGGGCCCTGAATTGGGCGCTGGCTCATTGTAAAATGAGTGGTTAAATTGGTGAGTGGGTATTGTCTCGCCACCTGTTCCTTTTGTACATCAACTCGCCGCCATGCGCCCAATCGCCATGAATTTGCTTGCCTCCATTGCCTCTGTGTTCGTTGCCCTCGCAGTGAATGTCGCTCACGCTGAAACCGCTAAAGCGGCTAAACCCGATTTGGCCGCAGGCGCCAACAAGTTTGGTCAAGTGTGTGTGGCGTGCCATGCCGCCGACGGCAACTCAATGATCCCTGCGAACCCGAAGTTGGCGCAGCAACATCCCGAGTATCTGGTCAAGCAGTTGCAAGAATTCAAGTCTGGCAAGCGTGCAAACGCTGTGATGGCTGGTTTCGCTGCCATGCTGAGCGATGACGACATGCGCAACATTTCCTACTGGTTGGCGAAGCAGCAGGCAAAGCCCGGCGCGGCGACTGAGAAGGAATTGGTCGCTTTGGGTGAGCGTATTTACCGTGGCGGTATCGCTGAGCGCAATGTGCCCGCGTGTGCCGGTTGCCACAGCCCGAACGGTGCTGGCATTCCGTCACAGTTCCCGCGCTTGGGTGGTCAACATGCTGAGTACACTGCGACGCAACTCCGCACCTTCCGCAGTGGTGAGCGTGCCAATAACGCTGTGATGATGGGTGTTGCTTCACGCATGAACGACAAAGAAATCGCAGCGGTTTCTGACTACATTGCCGGTTTGCGGTAATTTCATCCAGCCCTGATTACGCAGGGCGAGCCTATTTTGTCGTATATAAGCAAGAAACTATATTTACGGCAAAATACAAGGAACCTTTGTTGGAACCGATGCTCTTAGAAAGCGGGTCTTCATGAGGAGCCCGCTTTTTTGCTTTTCGGCCCGCGGTTAACGGGCCTCTCTCGTCAACATCGAAATTCTTTAATGTCCTTTTCTACGCAAGGTATTGAGCTAAAGACCCGAAACGAATGGCTGCGTCAGGGCATCGAGTTGCTGTCGTCCATGCGGTTTGCGATCTCGCTGTTGACGATCATCTGTATCGCATCGGTGATCGGTACGGTTCTGAAGCAAAACGAGCCTGTTAATAACTACGTCAACCAGTTTGGTCCTTTTTGGTCTGATATTTTTATCAAGCTCGCGCTGAATACCGTCTACAGCGCTTGGTGGTTTTTGTTGATTTTGGCCTTTTTGGTTGTCAGTACCAGCCTGTGTATCAGCCGCCATACGCCCAAAATTTTGGCTGATTGGCGTGTTTTTAAAGAAGGCTTGCGCGTCCAAAGCTTGAAAGCGTTTGGCAACCGCGCGACCGGCGTGATGACTGAGAACACGGTCAATGCCGCGGCACGGGTCGTCCAGCAGCTTCAGAGCAGCGGCTGGAAAGTCAAGACACAGGTGCGTGAAACACCAAACGGCGAAGGCGTCATGATTGCAGCCAAAGCGGGTGCCGCAAACAAGCTGGGTTACTTGGCTGCGCACAGCGCAATCGTCTTAATTTGTATCGGCGCCTTGTTTGACGGTGACATGGTGGTTCGGGCACAAATGTGGTTGGGTGACAAGACGGTGTTTAAGGGCAATGGCCTGATCGCTGATGTCCCAGCAGAAAATCGCTTGGCCCTCAATAACCCGACGTACCGAGGCAACATGCTGGTACCCGAGGGCGCGCAGGCCAGCACAGTCATCTTGAGTCAGTCCGATGGTGTCGTCTTGCAAGACCTGCCTTTTTCGGTTGAGTTGAAAAAGTTTGTGGTCGAGTACTACAACACGGGAATGCCAAAACTCTTCGCCAGTGACATCGTCATCCACGACAAGGAAACAGGCGAAAAAATCGAAGAGCGCGTTGAGGTGAACCACCCTGTGAGCTACAAGGGTGTGCAAATCTATCAGTCGAGTTTTGACGACGGTGGTTCAACCATCTATGCCAACGCGTTGCCGATGGGGGCTTTGACGAAGCCGTTCAAAATTGAAGGTGTGATTGGGTCAAGCGTCCCGTTGGTGCGTGAAAATGAGCGGTTGGCGGTTGAGTTCACTGGCTTGCGAGTCATCAACGTGGAGAACATGGCTGCCGCGAAGATGGGGGCCGATACCGCTGGCAGCGGCGCCGATGTGCGAGCCGTTGATCTCGGTACCAAATTGAAAAATCACCTGGGCTCCGGTAGCAAGTCAACCCGAGATGAGGCGCTGCAAAACGTCGGTCCCAGCTTCAGCTATAAGCTGCGCGACGGGGCTGGGCAAGCCATCGAGTTCAACAACTACATGCTGCCAGTGGGGCAGGGCGATCAGCGCGTTTTCCTTTTGGGTGTTCGCAATGTGCCTTCTGAGCCGTTTCGCTATCTCCGCGTCCCGGTTGATGAAAATGACAGCATGAATGGCTTCATCGCTCTGCGCGCTGCACTGGCGGATCCGCAAATGCGTGACACGGCTGTTCGTCGATACATGGCGGAGGCGGGTCAGGGACGAACAGAGGCCGAGCGCATCAACCTAGAGACCTCTGCAACGCGGATCCTGAGCTTATTTGCCGGCGCTGACCCCTGGCTCGACAACGCCCCGTCTCCTGGCGTGGGATTGAACGACCGGCCGATGCGGTTAGGCGGTTTGTCCGCGATGTCTTACTTTTTGGAGCAGATCGTCCCTGCCGATGACCGTGAACGCACCAGCGACGCGATGGTCAATTTGCTCAACGCACTTTTGCTAGAACTCACGCAGGTGAGCCGCGAGGCAGGCGGTCTCGCGCCCTTGCCACGCACCGAGTCTTCACAGGCATTTCTGAGCCAGGCGGTGTTGGCGCTGAGCGACTCCTTCTTCTACCCAGCGCCCATGACCTTCGCGATGAGTAATTTTGATCATGTGCAGGCGAGTGTTTTTCAAATCGCGCGTGCACCGGGTAAAACAGTGGTCTACCTGGGTTGCTTATTTCTGATTATTGGCATCTTTGCGATGCTCTATGTCCGTGATCGCCGCTTGTGGGTGTGGCTACAGCCAAACGCAAATGGCGAGACTGAGGCCGAAATGGCACTGTCCACCAACCGTCGCACGCTGGATGGTGACGAGGAATTTCAACAACTTTCAAATCGACTGTTACAGGTGAAACCATGACTACAGCCAATGAATCAACCCTCGCATCTGGGTTAAATCAATTGATGGGCGACCAAGAGCCGAAAGGCTATTTCGCGCGCAGGAGTCTTGCCGATTGGCTGTTCGCCGCCGTCATGGTGGGGGCTATGGCGATCGCCTTCGCGCTGTACCACGGCGCGATGGATGAGTATGAGAAGGGGATTCTGTTCGGCATCACGCCAGCCGCGATTGCGTTGGGCTGGTTCTGGCGTCCAATGGCGCGGCTGATGGTCGGCGGTGCTGCTTTGGCGATGTTGGCGATTTGGCTTTATCAGGGGCCTGAGGGGGCCGATCTTGCACGCGCAGAGACCGTCTTTTTACTGAAGTATTTCCTGTCGAGCCAGTCCGCTATTTTGTGGATGTGTGTCACCGTCTTCATGAGCACGGCCTTCTATTGGCTGGGCATGATCTCACGTAAAAACAGCGACAGCATGGAACTATTGGGTTCTCGCGTCGCTTGGTTATCCGTGGTGCTGGCGGTTGTCGGTACCTTGGTGCGGTGGTATGAGAGCCACCAAATGGGCCCCGATATTGGCCACATCCCCGTCAGCAATCTGTACGAAGTCTTCGTGTTGTTCACTTGGATGACGACGGCCTTTTATCTCTATTACGAATCACACTACAAGACCCGTGCGATGGGCGCATTTGTGATGTTGGTTGTCAGCGCTGCGGTGGCATTTTTGGTTTGGTACACCTTGGTGCGCGAGGCGCAGGCGATTCAACCACTGGTCCCGGCCTTGCAGAGCTGGTGGATGAAGCTCCACGTTCCCGCCAACTTCATCGGTTACGGCACATTTGCGATCGCAGCCATGGTGGCTTTTGCGTATCTCATTAAGTCGCAAGCGCAGGAGACCAACTGGTGGCGTTTGGCGCCTTTGTGGGTTTTAGGCGTCGTGTTGTGTTTCGAGCCCATCGTTTTCCGTCAATCGTCACAAACGGGCGGCACGCTTTATTGGGTCGTTTACACCGCTATCTCGGCCGCCATCATTGCAGGGATCCTGTTGGGCCGCCGTCGCATTGCGGAGCGTCTGCCTAGCTTGGAGGTGCTCGATGATGTGATGTACAAAGCCATTGCGGTTGGTTTCGCGTTCTTCACCATTGCCACCGTTTTGGGCGCGTTATGGGCAGCGGAGGCCTGGGGTGGTTACTGGAGTTGGGACCCGAAGGAAACGTGGGCGTTGATCGTCTGGTTGAACTATGCGGCTTGGTTGCACATGCGCATGATGAAGGGCTTACGCGGTACGGTTGCGTCTTGGTGGGCGCTGGTCGGTTTGGCCATCACAACGTTCGCATTTTTGGGTGTGAACATGTTTTTGTCAGGGCTGCACAGTTACGGGGAACTTTGATCCGGCGGTAAGCTCTTAGTGGTACATATGGGTCAGCGGTTTGACCTCAAAGGAGCTTCGTATGTCCAGATCCCCTCTCATCGTCACACCTGAATCGGTGTGGTTGCAACGCCGTCAGCTGTTGCAGTTGGCCAGCGTGGGCGCCGCAACAGGGGCCGGTTTATTGACAACAGGCGCTTGGGCACAGACCCGTAGCCCGCAGGTTCAGCCCATCGTTCCGATGGCCTCGACGCCCAGCCGCGTGGCTGGCGCGCGGGCCACTGACTCGGTCACGCCTTGGAAAGATGCGACCACCTATAACAACTTCTATGAGTTCGGAACCGATAAGAGCGACCCCTATGATGAGGCGCATACGTTGGTTACCAGTCCATGGAAGGTTCGCGTTGAGGGTCTCGTCAACAAGCCCATGACGTTCGATATCGATGACTTGCGCCGGCTTGCACCGATCGAAGAGCGTATCTACCGGTTGCGGTGCGTTGAGGGCTGGTCGATGGTGATCCCGTGGTTGGGCTATTCTCTGTCTAACCTCATCGCAAAAGTACAACCCCAGGGTAGCGCCAAGTACGTGGCTTTCCAGAGTTTGGCGGACCGCGCGACGATGCCCGGCTTGCGGTACAGCGGCCTTGACTGGCCCTACAGCGAGGGTCTTCGTCTCGATGAGGCCATGCACCCGCTCACGCTGCTGGCCATGGGTATGTACGGCAAAACCTTACCCAATCAAAGCGGCGCCCCCATTCGGTTGGTGGTACCGTGGAAATACGGTTTTAAAAGTGCGAAGTCAATTGTGACCATTCGCCTGACAGAGGCGCAGCCCAAGACCGCTTGGAATGAAGCGGCGCCGAACGAATACGGCTTCTACTCAAACGTGAACCCGAAAGTGAATCACCCCCGATGGAGCCAAGCCACGGAGCGGCGCCTGGGTGAAGGCGGCCTGTTTGCCAAACGCCTCGACACACAACTTTTCAATGGTTACGAGCCACAGGTTGGGCAGTTGTACGCGGGCATGGATTTGCGCCGGAACTTCTGATGGCACCGGTCGCACCGCGCGGTGTGTCGTGGCGTATTCGTCTGCCGCGTTGGGTCAAGCCAGTGATCTTCACGGTGTGCCTGATACCCTTCGTTTATTTGGTGTGGGCGGCTTTCAATGATGGTCTTGGCGCGAACCCCGCTGAGGCCTTGATTCGTTCCACAGGTGACCTTGTGATTCGCGGCCTTTGTTTGGTGTTGTTGATGACACCTTTGCGCACCTATTTCCAGTGGTCGTCGGCACTGAGTTTGCGCCGGATGCTTGGACTGTTTACCTTTTTTTACGCCGTTTTACACGCCATCAGTTACGCCGCTTTCGACATGGGCTTGGATGTCGCCGCGATTGTCACTGATGTGATCGACCGTCCGTTTATCACCGTTGGTATGGCGGGGTTTTTGTTGCTTCTTGCATTGGCAATCACATCACCACACCCTGTCGTCAAGTGGATGGGTGCCAGTCGTTGGAAGCGCTTGCACCGAGCGGTGTATGCGGTGGCGGTGTTGGCGGTGCTGCACTTCTTCTGGATGCGCAGCGGAAAACAAAATTTCGCAGAGGTATGGCTCTACGGCATTTTATTAACCACTTTAATGGCCGCCCGCTTGCCCTTCTTCACCCGTCGGGCAAGGCGTGCACACTAGAGCAAGCGCTCGTTGGCCCATTGATCTTCTGTGCGGTCCCGCTCGCGAATGAGGTGGTGTGCCGCGCCATCAACCAATACCTCAGCCGGACGATTCCGTGAGTTGTAATTGCTGGCCATACTCATGCTGTAAGCCCCTGCTGACAGGACGGCCAATTGATCACCAGCCGTTACAGCTAACTCGCGGTCACGACCAAGCCAATCGCCGCTCTCACAGATCGGTCCGACGACGTCATAGGTGTGACGAACGGCGGTACCTCCGTCGTTGTGAAGTGGAACGATGTTGTGAAACGCTTGGTACAACGTCGGGCGGGGCAAATCGTTCATCGCTGCGTCGACGATGCAGAAGTTCTTATCCGCGCCGGGCTTAAGGTACAGCACCTCCGTCAGGCAGAGCCCAGCGTTACCAACCAGGCTCCGACCGGGTTCAATCATGATTTGGCGGTCGCCGTAGCCGCGGGCATCCAATTTTGCAAACAGCTGCGACCACAAGGCGTCAGCGCTTGGTGGCGTGTCGCCTGCATAGTCAATGCCCAAACCACCGCCAAAATCCAAGTGGTGCAGGGGGATTCCCGCCTTCTCGATCGCATCGACAAGGTCGAGCATCCGGTCGGCGGCGTCTAGGTAGGGACTGCTTTCCGTGATCTGCGAGCCGATATGGCAGTCGATGCCCACCACACGCAGGCCCGGCAGGATGGCCGCTTTTTTGTAAACATCGATGACTTGGTCATGCGCGATTCCGAATTTATTACCCTTCAATCCTGTTGAGATGTAGGGGTGCGTCTTCGGGTCAACGTCTGGATTCACACGGATGCTGATGGGGGCGCGCTCGCCAAAAGCCAACGCCACCTCATTCAAGACATCGAGTTCGGCGACGCTCTCAACGTTGAAGCAACCAATGCCGGCGCTCAGCGCCGCCCACATTTCGGCGCGTGTCTTGCCCACACCGGAGAAAATGATTTTTTTAGGTTCCGCGCCCGCTGCCATCGCTCTCGCAAGCTCACCCGCCGAGACGATGTCAAAGCCACAGCCTGCCTGCGCGAACAGTTGCAGAATTGCCAATGATGAGTTGGCCTTCATGGCGTAACAAATCTGTGCTTTTCGGCCTTTGAAGCCCGCTTGATAAGCACCCAGCGCCTCAAGCATCGCTGCCTTAGAGTAAACAAAAAGCGGCGTTGCGTAGGTGGTCGCGAGGGTATGAAGAGCCACCTCCTCGAGATGCAACTGGTGGTCTTGATAACGGAGATGTGACCCGTTGGGCAAAGTGATGGACATCGTGTCGTGTGCTCGGTAGGTTAAGCGTGGATTCAGCTTGGCAGGGACGACGCCATTGAAGACGTCGTTGGGCTGTTGATCGCTTGGCGCAGTGGGCCCTTTTGGCCACAAGCAGAGAGCGCGAGAACCATGGCGGCGGCGGTCACGGCAACGATAAAAAAATGGGGGCGCATGGGGCAGGCTCTCCGTGAGGGCGTGGTGTTGCTAAAACCACGATCATATTGTGGGGCGTCATAAAAACTACAATCTCCCACATCCAAGGAGTCCATTGTAATGACCGATGCTGAATATTTAGACGCCGCAGAAAAGGCATTGAGTGCCCTTGAACTGGCTTGTGACCGAATCAACGACGAGACAGATGCTGACATTGACAACCAGCGTGTCGGAGGCATGATCACCATCACCTTCACCAACAAGAGCCAGTTGATCATCAACTTGCAAAAACCGTTGCATGAAATTTGGTTGGCCGCCAAGGCTGGTGGCTTTCACTACAAACTCACTGAGGGCCGTTGGCTGGATACCAAGCAAGCGACCGAATTGTTCTCTGATATCAGTCGCCATGCGACCGCCCAGTCGGGCGCTTCGTTGACCTTTACAGCAGCAGGCTAGTTTCGGAAAAGGTTCAAGATCGTGTTGCGCTCAGTCGAGCGCTCCGACTCTGGCACCGCGTCTTTGTTGATGGCACCGTAGCCGTCAGCACCGTCCTGCATCCCGAGGCTTCTGATGCTCGCATTGGGGCCCATTTCACTGAAATACCAGTCGCCACCCGATGAGAAGACGCCGTTTGGAACGACGGGCATCTGAATAGGCGTGCCATCGAGGGCGACACGCATGTAGTCAATCCAAATGGGCAAGCTGAGACCGCCGCCCGTCTCTCGACTGCCCAGTTTCTGCGGGTTGTCATACCCGACCCAAACCGCCGCTGCCCGCGACGGCTGGTAACCCACAAACCACGCGTCTTGCGAGTCATTTGTGGTACCTGTTTTCCCGAACAGGTCAGGTCGTTCAAGCTCCCTTTGCGAGCGGGCGCCTGTGCCGGATCGTGCCACCTCGTTCAGCAAATCGCCAACCATGAAGGCGTTGCGCGGCGAGATAACCTGGTTACTGTTATCGAGTGCAACGTCTTGCGACTGGTACAGCACCCGCTTGCGCTGATCCCGTATGGTCTTAATGAGTCGCGGCGAAACCAAGTGACCACCATTGGCGAACACACTGTAGCCAACGACCATTTGCAGCGGGTTGACCGAGCCCGCGCCGAGCGCCATGGTCAAGTAAGGGGGGTGTTTGGCGGCGTCGAATCCAAATCGCGTCACCCATTTTTGCGCGTTCTGTGTGCCGACGACCTGCAGCACGCGGATGGACACCATGTTTTTCGAGAGCGCCAGTGCACGCCGCACGGTCAGGGGGCCATCGAATTTATCGTCGTAATTTTTTGGCTCCCAGGCCTCGCTGCCCGTCTCCTGTGCAGAAAAGAACAAGGGCGCATCGTTGACCACCGTGCTGGGGGTGATGCCTTTTTCAACAGCCGCTGAATAGATAAACGGTTTGAAGCTAGACCCGGGCTGACGGATCGCTTGCGTGACGTGGTTGAACTTATTTTTACTGAAGTCAAATCCGCCGACCAAGGCCTTGATTTCGCCTGTCCTTGGCTGCATGCTGACCAGCGCACCCTCCACTTCAGGTGTTTGTGTGAGCGTCCAAGTCTTGCCATCGTCGTTTAAGACAATGCGAACCACAGAACCAGGTCGGATTTTAATTTTCGGCTGCGCGTTCGACTTGAGACCGGACTCCACCGCATTCAAGCCCTTGCCTTTGATGGTGATTTCCTCACCATCGGTGCGCACAACGGTGACTGATGCCGAACTCGCCTTTGTGACCACTGCCGCCAGGAGGTCCCCGTTATCCGGGGTTTCAGCCAATACATCGTCGATCGCCTCAGCGCGCGCGTCGGCGTCAGCGGGCAGGTCGATGGTCTTCTCTGGGCCGCGGTAGTGCTGGCGTGACTCGTAGTTGATGAGGCCTTTTCTTAACGCTGCGTAAGCGGCGACTTGCTCTTTTGAATTGATCGTCGTGGTGACATCCAAACCGCGCGTGTAGGCATCCGCACCGTACTGGTCGACAATGACTTGGCGAACCATTTCAGCCACGTATTCGGCATGCACACTCTCCGACTGGACGGATCCCTTGACCCCCAACTTTTCTGCTTTGGCCTTTTTTGCCTGCTGTGGCGTGATGTAACCCAGCTCGGTCATGCGGTCGATGACGTAGTGCTGTCGAATTTGCGCACGGCGTGGGTTGCGTACCGGGTTGTAAGCTGAGGGCGCTTTGGGTAGGCCCGCCAGCATCGCGGCTTCTGCCACTGTGATGTCTTTGAGGGGCTTGTTGAAGTAGGTTTGCGAGGCCGCACCGAAGCCGTATGCGCGACGGCCAAGGTAAATTTGGTTCATGTAAATTTGCAAAATTTGATCTTTGCTCAGCTCGTGCTCGAGCTTGAAAGTCATCAAAATTTCATAAATTTTCCGCGTGTAGGTTTTCTCTGCCGTCAGGTAGACGTTACGTGCAACCTGCATGCTGATGGTTGAGGCGCCTTGGCTCTTCGAACGTCCCAAGTTCGCGAGCAGGGCGCGGGCGATACCCTTCATGTCGACGCCGTTGTGCTGGTAGAAGTTGGCATCCTCAGCAGCCAGAATCGCTTGCGTCAGGACCTCTGGTATTTCCTTGATGGGGACAAATTGCCGGCGCTCTTCACCGAACTCGGCCATCAGCACCTGATCCGATGTGTAAACCCGAAGCGGCAGCTTGGGGCGGTAATTGGCAAGATCAGCGACGTCTGGCAAGTTAGGGAATGCCACAGCCAAAACAAATGCGATGCCAATGGCTGCTGCGAGGACACCCGCCGCACCCAGGCCAAACAGCCAAATCAGCCCGCGCATGAGCACACCAAACCCACTAGAAGGTTGAGACGATCGAGGCGTTTTTGGGGCCGGACTGTCTGGGGGGGACTTTTTTGACATGCGCGCTACCGATGGAAGTTCCCCCATTATAGGAAGTCCCCGGGGACGCCAAGGACATCGGTCGCGTTACCTAGGGGGTGGGACGGGTCGTCGATTCGTGGATGTCGATTAGGCTGGGGTTTTCGCTGACAAGGGGTTGGATGACGCAGTTACTGACCGATTGGTTTACGCGGTGGACGTTGCCCCGTTTGCCGACCATCGTTGATTTGGAAACGGGGAAAGGTTGGCTGGAGAGGCGGGGCGTTTGGGTGTGTGGTGATTTGGTCACGTCTCCCCAGTTCTCGTCCCAAAATGCCGCTTTGTGGCAGCGCTTATGGCGTCGTGTGGTTGGCGGTGGCGCTGCCCCAGTGATTCTCTCGCTGCCATGTACCGATGTTGTCAATCTTGACATTGAGCTGCCCCGCTGGCTGGGTGTCGATGACTGCTGGGCCGAGTTACAAACACAAGCGGTGGCCCGTTTACCTCTGGCGCCAGATGGTGGCGGGTGGGCGATCGACGCGGTTCTGAAGGGCTCATCCGACGATACCAACACGTGGTCGATTGCAGCGACACCGGAGGTGACGATCGGCGCCCATTTACAAGCGTTACACGAACGAGTCTGCGTATTGGATCCCGTCGATGGCGGGGGTGCCGAAACGCTTGGGGCGTATGGATGGGCGGTGGCGTGCATATCCCCATTCGCACCCGCGTATGTCGCCACGCCGCCTGCCATGAATCTCCTGCCTCATCGGGCGATGTCCCGGCGTATGTATGGCGCACGCAGCCTGTATGGCTTGCTGGTGTTGTGTGTCGGCCACCTTTCCCTGGCGGGACTCCTGGCGTGGGGGATGCAAGGGGAATCTCAAAAATATCAAGCGTTTGTTAACGCAAAGGCCGCGCGGGTCTCGGCGGAGGCCGCTCTTGCCGCCTCCCAGCAAGTGGCCCTCAATGCTGAACAGGGATCGACCGCGATCGATGCCGAGAGACAGGCCGAGCAGCGTCTTGCCTTCTGGCGCGTGATGCAGCTGCATGACATTGATTTCGCTGGCGCGTCGGGCGTTCATCTCGCGCAGGTCACAGCGAATAGCCATGTCTTCAAGGTGAAAGGCAGCGCCAAAACGCTCGACGCCGTGGTGAATTGGTCGTCCCAATTGACCGTTGACGGCCCTACCAATCGCAGCGTGACCTTGCATCGTGTCGCTCGCACCGGAGGGCCCAAAGGGGGCGTCACGTTTGAGGCCTTGCTGACTCGTCAAGACGACCATCGTGATGTCCAAAATTAGTCAGATTGGCGGGCCCTTTGGCGCTTGGGCGGACAGCCAAGTGTGTCTGTTTTGGTCGCGCCGCTACCAATGTGCTGTCATGGTTGCTTTTTTGTCTGCGCTTTGGGCGGCCGTGTGGTTATTGTTTGGGGCTGGCGCGTGGGGTGCCTATCAAGATCAAATTCGGGAAATGGCAGCGACAGACGCTGAGGCAGTCAAATCTCACAGGTCTCCTTTGCCGGTGGCGGTTGCCTCACCGCAGGCGGTAACGCTCACGCTCACGCCTTTTGGTGTGATGTCACCCATGGTGAGTCAGTTGTCAAATTGGTCCACTCAGGCAGTGGCAAGCGGCAGCCAGATCCAAATGACCGGTCCCTCGGATGTTGTTCGGACGGCGATGACGCGCATTGCACACGTGGTGACCATCGAGACATTTGAGTTGACGGTTCAAGTCGATGACGAGTCGCCCCATCCTTTGTGGCAGGTCACACTCCAAACCAGCCTGCAGCCGATACCACTGAACCAAGAACAGTTTGCGGCTTTGCAAGCCCCGGTTCCCTCTGCACGTCCGACCCAGCCTGCGCGGGTGATCCCCATGCAGCCTGCAGCGGCGTTTTTTGCGCCACCTGTCGCGCCTTCCCCTGATTTGCCGCAGGGTGGGCCCATTGCGCCGATGCGTGTGTGGGGTATTTTGAACGCCAGTAACGGTGGCCAGGGGGATACCGGGGCCAACGCGGTTGCCATGATTAAGGGCGGTGGTGCCTTGTTTCGGATCCAAGCCGGCGATCGATTGGGTCCCCGTGGCATCGCGGTCGCCGTCATCACCGAGGGCCAAGTGTCGCTGGCTGATGGGCGTCTGATCCCATGGCGCTGATACACCGGTGTGTCCTGCCCGTCGCTTGGTTACTCGCTGGCTGTGCGGGTACGCATCCCATCGAGTCAATTGAGCCGGAGCCTCCGCTCATTGATGTGGCGGCGGAGCGCAGAGCGGCACGCGCGTCATTGGTCATTGGTGCCAAAGCAGCTAATTTCAATTCGACGGCGACCTCAAGCTTAGCGACCGTACCCGTGCCGACACCGCCGTCAGCTGCAGACGTGAAGCCCGGATTAATTTGGCGAAACGCGTTGGGTGTGACCGACGCCGCCTCGCGGGACCAGCTCATCGATGCGGCTTTTGATCGCGTTCCGGTCTCGGATGCCCTGCAGTCTTTAGCCGTGATGGCGTCACAAAATTTAATCATCGAGGCAAGCTCACCCACTTTGGTCTCATTGCACCTGAAGCAAGTGAGGTGGGATGTAGTCTTCAACGCGTTGTTGTCGCTGGGTGACCTCGTGGTGAAAGAATCCGACGCAATCATTTGGGTCACCCAAGCACAGGCCGCAGCCAGGGCTGCCAAACGAGAGCCGCTGATCACACGCACGTTCGCTTTGAACTATGCGCGTGCAACCGTCGTTGCCAGTTTTCTAAATGGTGATGGTTTGCGATTGCCCGCGGCCCCAGCGAAGACACCCGCTGAGGCCCGCTTAAAAAGGAAAAAAGTGACGAACGGGTCTTTGGATAAGGCGCTCGCGGATCCTGCGCTTGGCAATCTGCGCGGCCTGCTATCGCCGCGTGGCGTGGTGCTCGCCGAGGCCCGAACCAACCAGCTGTTTGTCAGCGAGTTACCCGATCAAATGCCAAAAGTCGCCTCGTTGATCGCGCAATTAGACCGCCCGGTCCAGCAGGTCTTGATCCAGGCACGCATTGTTGAGGCGGATGATGGCTTTAGCCAGGCACTTGGCGTGCGGCTTGGCAGCGGTCTTACGCGGCAGTTGACGGATACGCCCAACGTTGACTTGTCTGCGGGTGGTTTGGCGGGACGCCGTGCCGCGACGTTGGCGCTGGCTTTGTATCGTCCTGGGGTTGGCCGATTCATAACCGCCGAGCTCTCTGCGCTTGAAACGAGCGGTCGGGGGCAGATTGTCGCGCGGCCCAGTATCGTGACTTCAAATGGGGTTACGGCGCGGATTGAGCAAGGCACCGAGTACCCCTACCAAAGTCAAAATGCAGATGGATTGGGGTCGGTGCAGTTCAGAAAAGCCAGCTTGCGGTTGGCGGTCACGCCCAGAATCACGCCGAACGGCCACGTGATGCTGCAAGTCAACATCAACAAAGACAGCCGTGGGGAAACGACAGCACAGGGCGTGGCAATCAACACAAAACATGTCGAAACGCAGGTTTTGGTCGAAAACGCAGGCACGGTGGTGATTGGTGGCATATTTGAGCGTTACGATAGAGCTGACGACATAAAAGTGCCGTTTTTAGGCGATTTGCCTGGCATTGGTGTGTTGTTCCGAACCCGCAGCAAACGCTCTGACAAGTCAGAAATGCTGATCTTTTTAACACCCTACATCCTGAAATCAGGCTTCACGGATTGAGGGTCAGTGTCATATTTGCAAGTCGAAGTCACCATGTCTGTCATCGCAATCGTTGGTATGCCGGGGTCGGGTAAAACGACCGTTGGGCGTCATCTGGCCAGACGTTTGAATCTGCGCTTTGTTGACAGCGACCACGAGCTCGAGCGTGAATTGGGTTGCAGTGTGAAGCAATATTTTGAAATCCACGGTGAGGCGAGTTTTCGCGACGCAGAGGCGGCTGTCATTGCTCGGCTGTGTGCGGACGTTGGCACTCAGGGGATGGTTCTGGCGACGGGCGGTGGTGTTGTGATTCGTCCCGAGAATCGGCAATGCTTACGCACCAACGCGTGGGTGGTTTACTTGCGCGCCTCCCCAGGAGAGCTTGCAAAGCGGTTGCGTCATGACAAAACGCGGCCCCTATTACAGGGCGGTAATGCGGCGCAGCGCCTACAAAGCCTGTTTGAGCAACGGGACCCGCTGTATCAAGAAACGGCCCACTTTTCGGTCGACACGGGGCGACCCAGTGTCAACATGTTGGTCAACACGATTGCCATGCAGCATGAAATGCGTGACCTTTCGGCGCCGGCGGCGGCGCCCCATCAAAACTGAATCGCGATGTCTTCTGTCTCATTTTCACCTCTTATCCCCTTCCAGCCGGACACCTCTGTTTCTGCCGCAGCGGCCTACACAGTGCCGATTGCTTTGGGAGACCGCAGTTATCCGATTCACATCGGTGCTGGTGCTTTCGCTGACGCACGTGCATGGGCGAACCTACCAAAGGCGCAGACCGCGTTGATCGTGACCAACACCACCGTTGGCCCACTCTACGCGGCGGCGCTACAAGACGCGATTGCTGGTGTGTACGAGCGCGTACACGTCATTGCATTGCCCGATGGCGAGGCCTACAAGGATTGGTTGCACCTGCAACGTATCTTTGATGTCTTGCTCGAAAACCAGGCGGATCGTAAGACGGTGCTTTTTGCTTTGGGCGGCGGCGTGATTGGTGACATGACAGGATTCGCTGCAGCGTGTTACATGCGTGGCGTGCCTTTCGTCCAGGTACCCACAACACTGCTCTCGCAGGTCGATTCGTCCGTCGGCGGAAAGACGGCCGTCAATCACCCGGCTGGTAAGAACATGATTGGTGCTTTTTATCAGCCGGAGCGTGTGGTGTGTGACCTCAATGCGCTGGCGACCTTGCCGCCGCGCGAGGTGAGTGCCGGCTTGGCTGAGGTCATCAAGTACGGCCCCATTGCTGATCTGTCCTTCTTGGATTGGTTGGAACGCAACATGGACGAGCTGCGAAACGGCCATACTGGGTTATTGGCTCAGGCCGTGAAGCGCAGCTGCGAGATCAAGGCTTGGGTGGTCTCCCAAGACGAGCGTGAATCGGGTATCCGCGCGATCCTGAATTTTGGCCACACGTTTGGCCATGCCATCGAGGCCGGATTGGGCTTTGGAACGTGGCTTCATGGCGAGGCGGTGGGGTGTGGCATGGTGATGGCTGCCCATTTGTCTGAGCGTTTGGGGTTGATCGATGCAGCGATGGTTGCCCGCTTGACGGCGATCATCAGCCGTGCCGGTTTGCCCGTAAAGGGTCCTCAATTGAACGATCCGTCAGGCTTGTCCAACGCGGACGCCTACCTGTCTCACATGCGTGTCGATAAAAAGGCGCAGGCCGGCGATATCCGCTTTGTACTGATTGAGGCGGGTGGCTCCGCAAAGATCGGCGTTGCTGAGGATGCGTTGGTGCGAGAAGTGATCGAGGCTTGTTGTGACGGTTGACGGTCGTTTACCTGGCGGTTTGGGGCTGGCAACATATGCCAGCGATCCGGCGCACAGTCGGGGACGCCTGTATCCGCAGACCGCCGCGCCGACTCGTAACCCCTTTCAACGCGACCGCGATCGCGTCATCCACTCAACAGCCTTTCGGCGGCTGGTCTACAAAACGCAGGTCTTCCTCAACCATGAGGGTGATCTTTTTCGCACCCGCATGACGCACTCTTTGGAGGTCGCGCAGTTGGGTCGCAGCCTCGCCCGAAGCCTTCGTTTGCACGAGGATTTGGTGGAGGCCATCGCTTTGGCGCACGATCTTGGGCACACGCCGTTTGGGCATGCGGGGCAAGATGCGCTCAATGAGGTGATGCGCGCCCAGCGTGCTGACGCAGCAGATCCTGAGGGGGCTGGCTTTGAGCACAACCTACAGAGCCTTCGGGTGGTGGACACCCTCGAGCGTTGCTATCCCGATTTTGACGGGCTGAATCTGACCTTCGAGACCCGTGAAGGCGTTCTTAAACACTGCTCACTTCGTAACGCCCAGCGCCTTGAAGCGTTGCGACCCAATGATGTGGGGGCGCGCTTCATCGAAAAAACAGCGCCATCATTGGAGGCGCAGTTGTGTAATTTGGCTGATGAAATCGCATACAACGCCCATGATGTCGATGATGGCGTGCGCTCAGGTTTGATTGACTTTGAGCAGTTGCAGGCGGTGCCCCTGATTGCCGAGCATGCAGAAGCGGCATGCCGCGCACACCCAGGATTGAGTGGGCGCCGTTTGCTGGCCGAGACCATTCGTCGCATGTTGACGGCGCAGGTATATGACGTGATGCGGCACACCCAATCGCAGATCAATGCGGCAGGGGTCGAGACCGTTGCTGATGTGCGCGCACATGGCCGTGATTTGGTTGGGTTCACCCCTGATATGCGGGCGGCCTCAACCGCTTTGAAGCAATTTTTGTTTGCCAATCTCTACCGCCATCCACAGGTCAGCGAAAAAACAACCATTGCGCGTCAAGTGGTTGTCGATTTATTTCATGCCTATCGCGATGATCCACGGGCGATGGATACAACGGCGCCAGCGGCGAGCAGTCCAACCCGCACGATTGCGGATTACATTGCGGGCATGACGGACCGTTTTGCCATCCGTGAGCATGCCCGCCTCACGGGGCAACAGGTTTTTGAGCTTGCTTTGAGCTAGACGGCGATGGCGCGGCTTTCCCGACTCACGGCGCCAGGCGTCACGCATCACATCGTGGCCCAAGGAAATAACCGCGAACCCATCTTCATTGACAACGCGGATCGAACTTTATGGTTGGCGCTTCTGCAGAGACACGCCGAAGCCGCCCAAGTGCGCGTTCATGCGTATGTGATGCTGCGCGATCACATCCAAATTTTGGCAACGCCTGAGGCGTCCGGTGACGTATCGAAGATGATGCAAGGCATCGGTCGCCAGTATGTGGGGACTTTCAATCGCAAACATGGGCGAACGGGTACCTTGTGGGAAGGGCGCTATCGATCCAGTTTGGTGCAGGGCAACGCTTATCTCCTGAATTGCATGGTCTTTATGGATCACACACCTGTTCGGCTGGGCGAGGCGCTCACCCCCAATGCGCACGCCTGGGGAAGTTTGGGTCATTACATGGGCAGCCGCCCCGAAGCCTGGTTGCATACCCCCGCAGTGGTATGGGCGCTGGGCAACACCCCGTTTGCGCGGGAGGCTGCCTATCAAGCCTTGGTCGAAAAAGGGGTTTCTAACGCCACCACGACCTACATCTTGGATCGTGCATGGCGTGGATGGGCGATGGGTGATGACACATTCTTGGATGCGCTCGCGCAGATGACCCAGCGACGCGTGGGCAAAGGGCGACCAGGTCGACCCAAAAAGGTTGCCCCAATTGATGTGTCCCTAATAAAAGCAACCAAGTAGACGCAGGTTGAATTAATAGGTTCTGACCCTATTTTATTTTGTTGCTGATCTCAGGGTTTTACCTTATCCTCGCCTGTCTTATCGATGACAGGAGCTTCCGGTGACCCACGAAAACGAACGCAGCGCTGCCGCTAAAAGCGGCTTATACGACGCCTCCCAAGAACATGACGCTTGCGGCGTCGGCTTCGTGGCGCACATCAAGGGGCAGAAGACACATGCGATCGTGTCACAGGCACTCCAGATTCTCGAGAACTTGGACCACCGCGGTGCCGTTGGTGCCGACGCGTTGATGGGTGACGGCGCTGGTTTGTTGATTCAGTTGCCCGACCAGCTGTACCGCGAGGAAATGGCGAAGCAAGGCGTCACGCTGCCGCCAACAGGTGAGTACGGCGTCGGTTTGGTCTTCCTGCCAAAAGAAAGCGCCTCACGCATGGCGTGTGAGCAGGAGATGGAACGCGCCATCAAGGCGGAGGGGCAGGTGCTGCTGGGCTGGCGCGATGTGCCAGTCAATGCCGCCATGCCGATGTCACCCACCGTGCGTGAAAAAGAGCCAGTCATGCGCCAGGTTTTCATCGGGCGTGGTAACGATGTCATCGTTCAAGATGCGCTTGAGCGCAAGTTGTACGTCATTCGCAAAACCTGCAGTGCGAACATTCAGCGCTTGAAGTTGACGCACAGTGGCGAGTACTACGTGCCCAGCATGTCGACCCGCACCATCGTCTACAAAGGCTTGTTGCTCGCAAACCAAGTGGGTGAATACTTTTTGGATTTGCAAGATCCCCGTTGTGTCTCCGCACTGGGCCTGGTGCATCAGCGCTTCTCGACCAACACCTTCCCCGAGTGGCCATTGGCTCACCCCTACCGCTACGTGGCGCACAACGGTGAAATTAACACCGTGAAGGGCAACTACAACTGGATGCGTGCGCGCGAGGGCGTGATGAGCTCACCGGTCTTGGGTGACGATCTTAAAAAGCTTTACCCGATCAGTTTCGCCGATCAATCCGACACGGCAACATTTGACAACTGTCTTGAGTTGTTGACCATGGCGGGCTACCCCATCGCGCAAGCGGTCATGATGATGATCCCCGAGCCGTGGGAGCAGCACGAGCAAATGGACAAGCGCCGCCGCGCGTTTTATGAGTACCACGCGGCGATGATGGAGCCGTGGGACGGCCCCGCATCGATTGTGTTTACGGACGGTCGTCAAATTGGCGCCACGCTTGACCGCAATGGTCTGCGTCCATCGCGCTACTGCATCACCGATGACGACATGGTCATCATGGGTTCTGAGCAGGGTGTGTTGCCGGTTCCTGAGGCCAAGATCATCAGCAAGTGGCGCCTTCAGCCCGGCAAGATGTTCTTGATCGATCTTGAGCAAGGCCGCATGATCAACGACGAGGAACTCAAGGCAGGTCTGGCCAACGCAAAGCCATACACGCAGTGGATTGAAAACCTTCGCTACAAACTAGAGCAAGTTGAGGCGGCGCCTGTTGAGCGGGCGCCTACGACCAATCTGCTCGATCAGCAGCAAGCCTTCGGCTACTCCCAAGAGGACATCAAGTTCCTGATGAGCCCGATGGCGGCGAACGGCGAAGAGGCTTTGGGCTCCATGGGCAACGACAGCCCGTTGGCCGTCTTGTCAGACCGCAGCAAGCCCCTCTACAACTACTTTAAGCAGTTGTTTGCGCAGGTCACGAACCCACCGATCGACCCGATTCGCGAGGCGATCGTGATGTCGTTGGTCTCGTTCATCGGACCGAAGCCCAACCTCCTGGATATCAACCAGGTCAACCCGCCTATGCGCCTCGAGGTATCGCAACCCGTCTTGACGTTCGAAGACATGGCGAAGTTGCGCAATATTGATGCGCACACGAACGGCAAATTCCGCAGCTACACCTTGAACATCACGTACCCACTGAGCTGGGGCCGTGAGGGTATTGAAGCGAAGCTGGCGTCGCTGTGTGCCGAGGCGGTCGACGCCATCCGTTCAGGCTGCAACATTTTGATTGTCAGCGATAAGGGCATTTCAGAGTCAATGGTTGCCATCCCTGCGCTGTTGGCGATGTCGGCTATCCACCAGCACTTGGTTCGTGAGGGCCTGCGTACCTCAACCGGTTTGGTGGTTGAAACCGCGTCAGCACGCGAGGTTCATCACTTTGCCGTGCTGGCAGGTTACGGCGCTGAAGCCGTCCACCCCTACCTCGCGATGGAGACACTTGAGCAACTGCACGCGCAGTTGCCCGGCGATTTGTCGGCTGATAAAGCGATCGCCAACTACATCAAGGCGATTGGCAAAGGTCTCTCAAAGATCATGTCAAAGATGGGCGTGTCAACGTACATGAGCTATTGTGGCGCCCAGTTGTTTGAAGCCATTGGCTTGAACAGTGACCTCATCAGCAAATACTTCAGCGGCACACCCAGTCGCGTCGAAGGCATCAGCGTTTTCGAGGTGGCTGAAGAGGCCCTCAAAATGCACGCGCTTGCCTTTGGCAACGCCCCTGTACTGGCGAACATGCTGGATGCCGGCGGCGAGTACGCGTGGCGTGCCCGGGGCGAAGAGCACATGTGGACCCCTGATGCGATTGCAAAACTGCAGCACAGCACGCGGTCTAAAAACTGGAACACCTACAAAGAGTACGCGCAAATCATCAACGACCAAACCCGTCGCCAAATGACACTGCGCGGGCTGTTTGAGTTCAAGCTTGACCCAAGCAAAGCCATCTCAATTGATGAGGTTGAGCCCGCTGCTGAAATCGTCAAACGCTTTGCGACGGGTGCGATGTCGCTGGGTTCTATTTCAACAGAGGCACACGCGACTTTGGCGATTGCCATGAACCGCATTGGCGGTAAGAGCAATACCGGCGAAGGTGGTGAGGACCCCGCGCGTTATCGCAATGAGCTCAAAGGCATCCCGATCACGGATGGTGAGTCGCTCCGTTCGGTCATCGGTGAAAGCCGAGTCGAGGTGGACATTCCTTTGAAGGCGGGTGATTCACTGCGTTCACGCATCAAGCAGGTCGCCTCAGGCCGCTTTGGGGTGACCACTGAGTACCTGGCCAGCGCCGATCAAATTCAGATCAAAATGGCCCAGGGTGCCAAGCCGGGTGAGGGCGGTCAGTTACCCGGTGGCAAGGTCAGTGAATACATTGGCGCGTTGCGTTATTCAGTGCCAGGCGTGGGCTTGATTTCGCCGCCACCCCACCACGATATCTACTCCATTGAGGACTTGGCGCAGTTGATCCACGATCTGAAGAACGTGAATCCTGTTGCCAGCATCAGCGTGAAGCTGGTGTCTGAAATTGGTGTTGGAACCATTGCCGCTGGTGTTGCGAAAGCGAAGTCTGATCACATCGTTATCGCAGGTCACGACGGTGGCACGGGCGCATCGCCTTGGTCCTCAATCAAGCATGCGGGCAGTCCATGGGAAATCGGATTGGCCGAAACCCAGCAGACCTTGGTTTTGAACCGTCTGCGCGGTCGCGTTCGTGTTCAAGCCGACGGTCAAATGAAGACCGGTCGAGACGTTGTGATCGGTGCTCTTTTGGGTGCTGATGAGTTCGGTTTTGCCACGGCTCCCTTGGTGGTCGAGGGCTGCATCATGATGCGCAAATGCCACTTGAACACTTGCCCAGTTGGCGTGGCAACGCAGGATGAAACACTGCGTAAGAAATTCACGGGTCAGCCTGAACATGTGGTGAATTACTTCTTCTTCGTTGCTGAAGAGGCACGCCAAATCATGGCGCAATTGGGTGTTCGCAACTTTGACGAACTGGTCGGACGCGCTGATCTGCTCGATACCCGCCGTGGTCTGCAACACTGGAAGGCCAAGGGCCTTGATTTCTCCCGCCTGTTCTACGTTCCAGAAGTTCCCGCCGACGTTGCGCGCTTGCACAACGATGTGCAAGATCACGCACTGGAAAAAGCCCTCGATGTGCGCCTCATTGAAAAATCAAAGGCGGCACTTGAGCGCGGTGAGAAAGTAAAGTTCATGGACACCGCTCGTAACGTGAATCGCACCGTTGGCGCGATGCTGTCTGGCGAGTTGGTCAAGCGCTTCCCATTGGGTTTGCCTGATGACACCATTCACATTCAGCTAGAGGGTACCGGTGGTCAGTCGTTCGGCGCTTTCTTGGCCAAAGGTATCACCTTGCACCTGATCGGCGAAGCCAACGACTACACCGGTAAGGGCATGAGTGGTGGTCGCATTGTGGTTCGTCCCAGTTTGGATTTCCGTGGTCTGTCGCATCAAAACATCATCGTCGGTAACACCGTCATGTACGGCGCGACCACTGGCGAGGCGTTCTTCAGCGGCGTTGCGGGCGAGCGATTCGCAGTGCGCTTATCTGGCGCATCGGCGGTTGTCGAGGGTACCGGCGACCATGGCTGTGAATACATGACGGGCGGTACGGTTGTGGTGCTGGGTCGCACAGGTCGCAACTTCGCTGCGGGTATGAGCGGTGGCATTGCCTACGTTTACGACGAGGATGGCCAGTTCAGTGGGCGGGCCAACAAGGCCATGGTGTCTTTGGACCGTGTCTTGAGCGATGCCGAGCAACGCGCCACCGTCGACACCGCCATTTGGCACCGTGATCAAACCGACGAGTCGCAACTCAAGGCCATGCTGAATGACCACTTGCGATTCACGGGCTCGCGCCGCGCACGTGAGTTACTCGATAACTGGGACACCGCTCGATCAAAGTTTGTGAAAGTGTTCCCCAACGAATACAAACGCGCCCTCGGCGAGCTGAATGCGGCCAAGGTCGCACGCGAAGCCACTGCCAAAGCTAAATCGGATGCCGTGGCATAAGCCCCGCATCAAAAGGAGAAGAATATGGGAAAAGTAACTGGATTCATGGAGTTTGAGCGTTTGGAAGAGGGCTACCTCCCAACCACTGAGCGTTTGAAAAATTACAAAGAGTTCGTTATCGGTTTGGACGATGCGGGAGCCAAGCAACAGTCGGCACGGTGTATGGATTGCGGCACACCCTTCTGTAACAGCGGCTGCCCGGTCAATAACATCATTCCTGACTTCAACGACTTGGTGTTCCAAGGCGATTGGAAGAATGCGATTGAGGTCCTGCACAGTACCAACAACTTCCCTGAGTTCACGGGCCGCATCTGCCCAGCGCCTTGTGAGGCGGCTTGCACGTTGAACGTGAACGAGGCCGCTGTCGGCATCAAGTCAATTGAGCACGCCATCATCGACCGGGCATGGTCCGAAGGCTGGGTGACACCGCAAGTGCCAGCCAGCAAGACGGGCAAAACAGTCGCCGTCGTGGGGAGTGGTCCAGCGGGCTTGGCCGCAGCCCAGCAGTTGGCGCGTGCGGGTCACAGCGTGACTGTATTTGAAAAGAACGACCGTGTCGGCGGGTTGCTGCGTTACGGTATTCCTGATTTCAAGATGGAAAAATCGCACATCGATCGCCGCGTGGCGCAGATGGAAGCGGAGGGCGTGACGTTCAAAACGGGTGTCTTGGTTGCCGAAATGCCTGAGGGTAGCGTGGTGACCAATTGGGCGAAAGCCAATGTATCGCCCGAGCAACTCAAGAAAGATTTTGATGCGGTGCTGCTGACTGGCGGCGCAGAGCAGTCACGTGACCTGCCTGTTCCCGGCCGTGATCTGGCAGGCGTGCATTTTGCGATGGAGTTTTTGCCACAGCAAAACAAAATCAATGCTGGTGACAAGCTGAAGGCGCAGTTGCGCGCCGATGGCAAGCATGTTGTTGTGATCGGCGGCGGCGATACGGGTAGCGATTGTGTTGGCACCAGTAACCGCCACGGCGCCCTGAGTGTGACCCAGTTTGAGCTGATGCCTCAGCCGCCCGAACAGGAGAACAAACCGCTCGTTTGGCCTTACTGGCCACTCAAAATGCGCACCAGTTCGAGCCACGAGGAGGGTTGTGCGCGCGAGTTCTCGATCGCCACCAAGGAGTTTTTAGGTGAAAAAGGCAAGGTCACCGGTGTAAAGACCGTTCGCGTTGAATGGACGGACGGCAAGATGTCCGAGGTCCCCGGGAGCGAGCAAATCCTTAAAGCCGACCTGGTCTTGCTGGCCATGGGTTTCGTGAGCCCTGTTGCAACCGTTTTGTCGGCCTTCGGTGTCGATACGGACGCCCGCGGAAACGCTCGCGCAACCGTGGATGAAGAGGGTGGTTACGCCACCAATGTCGAGAAGGTGTTTGCAGCGGGCGACATGCGACGGGGCCAGAGCTTGGTGGTGTGGGCCATCCGTGAGGGACGCCAGGCGGCCCGTGCGGTTGACCAGTTTTTAATGGGTGCCAGCGTTCTACCGCGGTAGTGGTTAAATAGGAGCCGTGTGAAACGGTTTCTGGAGCTGAGTTGTCTCATCAGGCGCGAATGGGTCTAAGTGGCGTGACGTTCTCCTATTCAGGGGGGGACGACTCGCGTCTGATTCTTGACGATGTCACCATTCAGATTCCGCAGGGCAAGATCACGGCGCTCATGGGCGCCTCTGGTGGCGGAAAAACCACGGTACTTCGGTTGTTGAGTGGCCAATTCAGGCCCCAACGCGGAAGCGTTGACGTGTTTGGTCAATCCGTCGACCGTTTGGATCACACGGCCCTTTACGCCTTACGGCGGCGCATGGGGATGCTGTTTCAGTTTGGGGCGTTGTTTACCGACATGTCGGTATTTGATAACGTGGCGTTTCCCCTGCGCGAGCACACCGATTTGCCCGAAGCGATGATCAGAGACATCGTCCTGATGAAACTGAATGCAGTGGGTTTAAGAGGGGCGAGAGACCTGATGCCCAGCGAAGTCTCGGGCGGTATGGCGCGGCGCGTCGCTTTGGCTCGTGCCATCGCGCTTGACCCAGAACTGATGATGTATGACGAGCCCTTCGCCGGCTTGGATCCGATCTCGCTAGGGACGGCTGCGCAGCTGATTAGGGGCCTGAATGACGCGTTGGGTATGACGTCGGTTCTGGTGTCGCACGACGTCGAAGAGACCCTTGGTATTGCTGATCACGTGGTGATCTTGGCCAACGCAAAGGTGGCAATCCAAGGCACGCCTGCCGAAGTTCGCGCATCGAGCGATCCGTTGATCCAGCAATTCATCGGTGGTGAGGCTGACGGCCCGGTTCGCTTTCATTACCCCGCTCCAGGCCTCAAAACCGACTTTTTGGGCGAGGGGTCGCCATGAGCATCCTGAATGTCTTCGCAGCCGTTGGGGCTGCAACACGCCGGCAGCTGGCCGCTATGGGCTATGCCGCGCGCCTTTTCGGACGCTTGCTGTGGCTTGCCCCGTCGGCCGCTCGTCGCTTTGGGCTGATTCGCGACCAAATTCACTTCCTCGGCAATCACTCGCTATCCATCATCACGGTTTCAGGCTTATTCGTCGGCTTTGTGCTGGGTCTGCAAGGCTATTACACCCTGCAGCGCTACGGCTCTTCGGAGGCGCTTGGCCTGTTGGTGGCCTTGAGTTTGGTGCGTGAGTTGGGGCCGGTCGTGACAGCGTTGTTGTTTGCGGGTCGGGCCGGCACCGCCTTGACCGCGGAGATTGGGTTGATGCGAGCCGGCGAGCAGCTGGTTGCCATGGAAATCATGGCCGTTGATCCCGTGCGCCGCATTTTGGCGCCGCGGTTTATTGCGGGCGTCGTTGCGATGCCGGTATTGGCGGCTGTCTTCAGTGCCGTGGGCATTGTCGGGGGGTGGTTGGTTGGCGTGGTCATGATTGGCATTGACCCTGGTTCATTTTGGGGTCAAATGCAGGGGGGCGTCGATGTTTGGGCCGACATTGGAAACGGCGTTATCAAAAGTGTGGTGTTTGGTTTTGCCGTCACCTTCATGGCGGTTTTGCAGGGCTACACCGCCTCACCGACACCTGAGGGCGTCTCAAGGGCGACCACGCGAACAGTTGTGGTCGCATCGCTGATGGTTTTAGGCTTGGACTTTTTGTTAACGGCGTTGATGTTCAGCATTTAGACGCACTCGGTTGAGGACGACAGATATGCAAAAAAATAGAAATGACGTTTGGGTGGGCTTGTTTGTACTCATTGGCGTTTTCGCTCTGTTATTCATGGCTCTGAAATCAGCCAACCTTCTTCAGGTGAACTTTCAGCCAACCTACGATGTCCGCGCCCGTTTCGACAACATTGGCGGCCTCAAAGTCAACGCAGCCGTCAAGAGTGCCGGCGTGGTTGTTGGCCGGGTGAAGGCCGTGGCGTTAGACCCCGAGCGATTCCAGGCCGATGTGACCCTGGCCATGGACAGCGCCTATGCATTCCCGAAGGACAGCTCGTTGAAGATCCTCACCAGCGGCTTGTTGGGCGAGCAATACATTGGTATTCAGGCCGGATATGAGGAAAGTGCCTTAAAGTCTGGCGATGTGATCGGCGAGACGCAGTCCGCAGTGGTTCTCGAGAATTTAATTAGTCAATTTTTATTCAATCAAGCGGCTAAGCCAGACCCGGCAAACCGAGACAAATAAGCAACGGCCGCCCAACCGCAACCTTTATGATGTGAGCATGCGCCCACAAAAACTTTTTATTTTGATAGGCTTGATAGCGGTTTTCGGGCTTACGGGTTGCGCCTCCGGTCCGCAGGCGAACGCGCAAGATCCGCTGGAGCCCATGAACCGGCAAATCTTCGCCTTCAACGATGGCCTCGACCAAGCCGTCGTGAAACCCGTGGCTGAAGGCTATGTCAAGCACACCCCTGACGTGGTTCAAACAGGCGTTCGTAACTTTTTTAACAACATCCAGGACGCGTGGTCGACCGTGAACGCCCTGCTCCAGTTACGGCCGAAAGAGACCATCAACAACGGCGTTCGTGTGGTCGTCAATTCAACCGTTGGCGTTTGGGGCTTAATCGATTGGGCAACGCCAATGGGCGTGCCTCGCAGCAAGCATGATTTGGGGCAAACGCTGGGTCGCTGGGGCGCCCCCATGGGACCTTACGTTGTTCTGCCTTTGCTCGGCCCCTCAACCGTGCGTGATACCGTCGGGTTGGTTGCCGTTGGCGGTAATCCTGTGATTGCGAACCTCGATGACAAAGGCACCCGTAACGCACTGACGGTTGCCGGTGTTGTCGATACCCGCGCAGGCTTGTTGGATGCAACCAATACACTGACGTCCATCGCGCTCGATAAATACAGTTTCACTCGCGCTTTTTTCCTGAAGCAACGCGAGCGGGACACGCAGCCGCTCTTTGGGGCCCCCTCGGAAACCACGAAGGGCGACGGCGACTCTGACGACCCAGCCAATTGGTAAATATGCACGTAAAACACATGTCCTTGAACATCGCATTTGGACGCCTCGTTGCGCTCAAAAGCTGGGTTGGCGCTTTTCTCTTCGCTGCCTTGCTGATTGCGGGCACGCCGGGGGGCGCTGCTTTTGCCGCGGAGCCTGAAGCGCCCAATGTGCTGGTGCAGCGCTTGGCTGACAAGGTGATTGATTTGGTGAAAAATGACCCCGCGTTGGCCGCGGGGGATGCGCTGCGGCTCGAGGGCGTCATTGATCAGCACATCATGCCGCACGTCAATTTCAAGCGCATGACCGCTGCGGCAGTCGGACGTGCTTGGCGGACCGCTTCAACCGCGCAACAGTTGGAGTTGCAAAAGCAATTCAAGCAGTTATTGATTCGCACCTATGCCGGGGCTGTCAAACAAATGAAGGAGCGCCGTATGGAGGTAAAACCCATGCGCGTGCTGCCCGACGATCTCAAGGTCATTGTCCGCTCCGAGGTCGTCGGTGGTGGTCAGCCCATTCAGCTCGACTACCGCCTCGAGAAGAGCGACGCGGGCTGGCTCATTTATGACATCAATGTCTTGGGTTTGTGGTTGGTCGAAACTTACCGCACCCAGTTTGCGTCTGTCAGTGGTTCAGAAAATGATGTGACAGCGCTGATCAACGCCCTGAAAGCTTTGAACGCAGCCAATGCCGCTAAGTCTTGAACTGCCCGAGCGCGTTGATCACGCCAACAGTGCCGCTGTTCTGGCCGATTTGGCTGGCCAGTTGTCCTCGTTCGGTAAAACCGAGGGCGCGACCCTCGATTTGAGCGGACTGCGCACGTTTGATTCCAGTGCGCTGAGTGTGTTGTTGGGACTGACCCGAGTGGCCCATAACCAATCCTTGGTGCTCACATGGTCGGGATGGCCGCCGAAATTGTTGGATTTAGTCGAGGCTTACGGCCTCAGGCCAGCGTTGCTCGCCCACACAGACTAAAATAAGCGGCTCATGTCCGCCATATCCTTCCAAGGCGTCTCCAAGACGTATCTCACCCCCAAGGGGGCCTTCTCCGCTTTAAACGATGTCAGCTTTGACATTCGTCCCGGCGAATTTTTTGGCCTCCTGGGTCCCAATGGGGCCGGGAAAACCACACTCATCAGTATTTTGGCGGGCCTGACAAAGGCCTCGGCCGGGCGCGTCACAGTCAACGGTTTCGATGTTGTCTCGGATTACGCATCTGCACGTCGTGCACTCGGTGTCGTCCCCCAAGAACTGGTGTTCGATCCGTTTTTCTCGGTTCGTGAAGCGCTCCGATTTCAGAGTGGTTATTTTGGGATTCGTAACAACGGCGATTGGATTGATGAATTGCTAGAAGGCCTTGGGTTGGCCGATAAGGCGACGGCCAACATGCGCCAACTATCCGGCGGGATGAAGCGACGTGTACTGATGGCGCTCGCCCTCGTCCACAAGCCACCCGTGCTGGTTTTGGATGAGCCAACAGCGGGCGTAGACGTTGAACTTCGTCAGACCCTTTGGCAATTTGTCACACGGTTAAATAAAAACGGAACGGCGGTCCTCTTGACGACGCATTACCTTGAAGAGGCCGAGGCGCTCTGCGCGCGCATTGCGATGGTCAAGAAAGGCCAGTTGGTCGCATTAGAAAAAACGAGCGACCTGCTTGAACGCGCGTCAGCAAGCGTTTTACGCTTCAAATTGGACACCCCATTGCCTGATGAGTGGGTGGCGCAGGCCCGTGTGACGGGCCGAATTGTGCAACTCCCCGCGCCCAACGCGGAAGCGGTTGAGAAAATATTGGCGAGTATTCGAGCGGCTGGTGGCATTGCTGAGCAGGTCGAGATTCGACCGGCTGACCTTGAAGATGTGTTCCTGGCCGTGATGGAGAATCCGTCATGAACGGCTGGCAAATGCTCTTCTACAAGGAGGTTTTGCGCTTTTGGAAGGTCGGCTTCCAAACCGTCGCGGCACCCGTGTTGACGGCCATGATGTACATGCTCATTTTTGGTCATGTGCTCGAGGGTCGCGTTGAGGTGTTCGATGGTGTGTCATACACCGCGTTCTTGGTGCCGGGTCTGGTGATGATGAGCATGCTCCAGAACTCATTTTCAAACAGTTCATCGTCTCTGATCCAAAGCAAGGTGATGGGCAATTTGATTTTTATTCTGCTCACACCGCTGTCCCACTGGGCCTGGCTATGGGCCTATGTTATGTCGTCAGTGGTCCGCGGCTTGGCTGTCGGCGTGGGGGTGATGTTGGTGACGAGCTGGTACGGGCAACCCCACTTCGAGCACCCCCTGTGGATTTTGATGTTTGCCGTTCTTGGGTCTGGCTTGATGGGGGCGATGGGGGTCGTTGCAGGCTTATGGGCTGAAAAATTTGACCAACTGGCGGCTTTTCAAAACTTCGTCATCGTACCCATGACTTTTTTAAGTGGCGTCTTTTATTCGATTCAATCACTGCCCACGTTTTGGCAAAACGCGAGCCATCTGAACCCATTCTTCTACATGATCGATGGCTTCCGTTATGGCTTTTTCGGCCACAGCGATGTGAGCCCTTGGTTGAGTCTTGCGATTGTTGCCACGGCCTGCTTGTTGGTCGGTGGTATTGCAGAGCGCATGTTGCGCACCGGCTATAAAGTCCGCCATTAGTACCCCGTCGTCAATTGGAATTACAACCATCAAGTCTTATGACCGATCAAGAACTGCACCAAATCATTGCCGCTGGCCTCTCATGTGAACACTTAGACGTCACGGGCGACGGCCGTCACTGGTCCGCTGTCATCGTATCGAGCGAGTTTGAAGGCTTGCGCCCAATTGCCCGTCATCAAAAGGTTTATGCGGCTCTGGGGCAGCGTATGGCGACAGATGAGGTGCATGCGCTGTCCATGAAAACATGGACCCCCGGCGAATGGGCTGACAAAGCTTGACGCGCCGCCCGAACCCCCGAATCATCCCCAAACATCAGCCTGACAACGCCTAAAAATGGATCAACTCATCATTACCGGCGGCCACCCGCTTCGCGGCACCATTGATATTGCCGGTGCGAAAAATGCGACCTTGCCAGAGCTTTGCGCGGCGTTGCTAGCGCCTGAGGCGGTCACCCTGACGAACGTACCTGCTTTGCAAGATGTTCGAACGATGGTGCGGCTTCTCGAAAACATGGGTGTTGCTGTGCGTCAGCCAACAGAAGACACGTTGGTTTTGGATGCCGGAACCATGGCCAATTTGGAAGCACCTTACGACCTCGTTAAAACCATGCGTGCCTCTATCTTGGTGCTCGGGCCTTTGTTGGCCCGGTTCGGTCGTGCGCGCGTATCACTGCCAGGTGGTTGTGCCATTGGCTCGCGTCCTGTTGACCAGCACATCAAGGGGTTAGAGGCGATGGGCGCGCACATTGAGGTGGCCCACGGCTATATCGAGGCGCGTTTGCCAGAGGGCGCGACGCGCTTGAAGGGCGCGCGGATCACAACCGATATGGTCACCGTTACGGGTACCGAAAACTTCTTAATGGCGGCCACCCTCGCAGAGGGTGAAACGATTCTTGAAAATGCGGCGCAAGAGCCTGAGATCAGCGATTTGGCGGAGATGCTGATCCGGATGGGGGCAAAAATTGAGGGACATGGCACCAGCCGTATTCGCATTCAAGGGGTACCCGCGTTGACCGGCTGCGCCCACCAAGTGGTGGCGGATCGTATTGAGGCGGGCACATTTTTGTGTGCCGTCGGCGCAACCGGCGGCGAGGTGATGCTTCGTCATGCACGCGGTGATCACTTAGACGCCGTGATCGAGAAGTTGGCAGAGGCTGGCGTCGATGTGGCGCGTGAGGCAGATGGCTTGCGGGTCACGAGTCCGGGCGCCAAAGGCCTTGTGGCGCAGTCGTTTAGAACCACCGAGTACCCCGGTTTTCCCACCGATATGCAGGCCCAGTTCATGGCCATGAATGTGGTGGCAAAGGGCACAAGCACCGTGATTGAAACCATCTTCGAAAACCGCTTCATGCATGTCCAAGAGCTGCAGCGCTTGGGTGCCCACATCACCGTTGATGGTAAAACAGCGGTGATTCAGGGGGGTGTTGCGCTCAGTGGCGCCCATGTCATGGCGACCGACCTGCGTGCATCCGCGAGCCTCGTTATTGCCGGTCTTGTGGCTGATGGCGAGACCACCGTTGAGCGGGTCTATCACCTCGACCGCGGCTACGATCGCATGGAAGTAAAGTTGCGCGCCCTCGGTGCGCGGATTGAGCGCGTTCGCGCGTGAGTGAGTCAACAGTGATTACCTTAGCTCTCCCAAAGGGTCGAATTTTCGAAGAAACCTTGCCCCTCATCGGTGCGGCAAATATTCGGGTGTTGGAAGATCCCAATACCTCGCGCAAGCTCATATTGCCAACCTCTCGACCTGATGTCCAAGTCGTTTTGGTCCGAGCGACTGATGTGCCCACCTACGTCGCGCAAGGCGGTGCAGATTTGGGTGTTGTCGGCTTGGATACATTGATTGAGCACGCCGCCGAGTCGGGCGGCATGGACTTGTATCAACCCCTCGATTTAAAGATCGCGAAATGTCGCTTGAGTGTTGCTGTTCGTGCCGACTATGACTATCACGGTGTTGTGAAACAGGGGTCTCGTCTGCGCGTTGCGACCAAATACACCAACGCAGCACGTGAATTTTTTGCCGCTAAGGGTGTTCACGTCGACTTGATTAAGCTTTACGGCAGTATGGAGCTGGCGCCACTCACGGGCCTCGCCGATGCGATCGTTGATTTGGTCTCTACAGGCAACACGCTGAAGGCCAATCATTTGGTTGAGGTTGAGCACATCATGGATGTGAGTTCACGTTTGGTGGTGAACCCCGCCAGCTTGAAGCTCAAGCGTGAGGCGCTGCAACCGATACTGCAAGCCATTCAAAGCGCAGTCAGTTAAATTTTTTAAAGTTGGAAAACCTATGCCCGGCGTTCTGAACATTCCCGTCTTGAACACAGCAGATGCATCGTTTGATGCCGCTTTTCAGGCGCGTCTGCATTGGTCGGGCGATACCGATGTCGCCATTGAGTCGCGGGTTGCTGAGATCATTGCCGCCGTCCGACGGGATGGTGATCAAGCGGTGTTGGGCTTCACGCAGCAGTTTGATGGGTTGGCCGCGGCCTCGATGGCTGATCTTGAGATCACACAAGCCGAAATGAAGGCGGCCTATGAGGCCTTGCCTGACGCGCAGCGTGATGCCCTGAAACAGGCTGCAGATCGCATTCGCGCTTACCATGAGGCCCAAAAAAGAGCCTCGGGCCAATCGTGGCAATACACCGATGCGGATGGCACCTTGCTTGGGCAGAAAGTGACACCGCTGGACCGCGTGGGGATTTACGTGCCGGGTGGCAAGGCCGCATACCCATCCAGCCTCTTGATGAACGCCATCCCTGCGCACGTGGCGGGTGTTGCTGAAATCATCATGGTGGTGCCGACGCCCCGTGGTGAGAAAAACGCCCTTGTTTTGGCTGCTGGCTTTGTCGCAGGCGTGACCAAGGCTTACACCATCGGCGGCGCGCAAGCCGTGGCAGCGCTGGCCTATGGCACGCAAACCATCGAGAAGGTTGACAAAATCACGGGCCCCGGTAATGCCTACGTGGCGAGCGCTAAGCGCCGTGTATTCGGACAGGTGGGCATCGACATGATCGCTGGCCCCAGTGAAATTTTGGTCATTGCCGACGGCACGACGCCTGCGGACTGGGTCGCGATGGACCTTTTCAGTCAAGCCGAGCACGATGAGTTGGCGCAAAGCATTTTGCTGACGCCCGATGCCGCTTATGCAAATGCCGTCATTGAGGCGATGGATCGGTTGTTGCCCACAATGCCGCGTGCCAGCATCATTGAGCGATCGATCAATGACCGTGGCTTGGTGGTCATCACAGAGGACATGGCGCAAGCCTGTGAAATCAGTAACCGCATTGCGCCGGAACATCTGGAAGTCTCCAGTGCAACGCCCCATCAATGGGAGCCGCTGCTCAAGCATGCTGGCGCGATCTTTCTCGGGGCCTACACCAGTGAGTCGCTGGGGGACTATTGCGCAGGCCCCAACCACGTGCTGCCGACGTCAGGGACGGCGCGCTTCAGTTCGCCACTCGGTGTGTATGACTTTCAGAAGCGCAGCAGCCTGATTGAGGTCAGTCCGCAAGGCGCACAGGTGTTGGGAAAAATAGCGCAGACACTCGCACTGGGTGAGGGCCTGCATGCACACGCTGAATCCGCTGCCATGCGGCTCAAGTCATGAGCACTGACATGATGAATGCTTCCAACCCACCCCTGCAAACCGAGCCGTCTGCGGTATTTCGCGATGACTTGAAGGGCATGCACGCCTATGTGGTGCAGGACGCCGCTGGTATGGTGAAGTTGGATGCGATGGAAAATCCCTATCGCCTCTCAGATGCCATGCAGCAGCGGCTGGGTGAGCGTTTGGGGCGGGTTGCCGTCAATCGCTATCCCGGTGGCGTCATCGATACGCTGAAGCAAGCGTTAGCGAATTACGTGGATCTGCCATCAGGCATGCAGATCATGCTTGGTAACGGATCAGATGAGTTGATTGCGCTCATTGCGCTGGCCTGCAACCGCTCAGACGCGGTTATTTTGGCGCCAGAGCCTGGTTTTGTGATGTACGCCGTGAGCGCCCAGTGGCAAGGTCTTCGGTATGTGGGGGTGCCGTTACAGCCTGACTTCAGTCTGGACGAAGCAGGGATGTGCGATGCAATCACCCAGCATCGTCCCGCGGTTGTTTATTTGGCAAACCCCAACAACCCCACCGCCAACGCGTGGGACCCAGCGGTGATGCGTCGCATCATCAAAGCGGCGCCGGGTTTGGTCGTCGTCGACGAGGCCTACCAACCCTTTGCGGACACCACGTGGCTCACCGAAATGCGTGCAGATCCTGTCGCCAACGGCAAGGTTTTGCTGATGCGAACCCTCTCTAAGTTTGGTCTGGCAGGTATTCGCTTGGGTTACATGCTGGGGTCCCAGGCACTAATTTCTGAGATCGACAAGCTGCGCCCGCCCTATAACGTGAGTGGGCTGAATGCCGAGTGCGCGTTGTTTGCGCTTGAGAACGCCCCTGTATTTGCGGCGCAGGCTGCCGAAATTCGAGCTGAAAGAGCTGCGCTGAGTGCGGCGCTTGGCGCGTTGCCCGGTTGTGAGGCCTTTCCCAGCCAGGCCAATATGATCCTCATCCGTGTGCCAGACGCAACAGAGACCTTTCAACGCCTGAAAGCAAGCGGTGTTCTCGTGAAGAATGTTTCTACAATGCATCCATTGTTGCACCGTTGCTTGCGCATCACCGTGGGAACACCCCAAGAGAATGCCCTTTTGCTAACAGCCCTGAAAGCCGCCTTATGAATGCCCCGGTTAACGAGACGCCCCGCAAGGGAGATGTCACGCGAAACACCGCTGAAACCCAAATTCGTGTCCAGGTTAATTTGGATGGCACTGGTGTTGCCAACCTGAGCACCGGCATCGGCTTTTTTGATCACATGCTCGATCAAATTGCGCGTCACGGACTCATTGATCTTGATATTCAAGCGCAAGGCGATTTGCACATTGACGGCCATCACACCGTTGAGGACGTTGGTATCACCCTTGGCCAAGCCTTTGCGCAAGCCATCGGCGACAAGCGAGGCATCATGCGCTACGGTCATGCCTATGTCCCGCTCGACGAAGCGCTTTCGCGCGTGGTCATCGATTTTTCAGGGCGTCCTGGGCTGCATATGGATGTGCCGTTCAAGAGCGGCATGGTCGGTGCGTTTGATACCCAGCTGGCCTTTGAATTTTTCCAGGGTTTTGTAAACCACGCCGGCGTTACCTTGCACATTGACAATCTCAAAGGCGAGAACGCGCACCACCAAGCCGAAACGGTTTTTAAAGCGTTCGCACGCGCCATGCGCGCTGCGTTGACGCGGGATCCGCGCGCGCCAAACACAGTGCCTTCAACAAAAGGTAGCCTGTAAACAAGCGACCTCAGACTGACCGCACTGAGCGGACGATTGCCCAATGGCTGAACCGTTCGCCACACCTGAGCCCACAACAGTGTCTCCAACATCCACACCATTCGTCGCCATTGTTGATTACGGCATGGGTAACCTCCGCTCGGTTTTCAACGCCGTAACCGCTGTTTTACCGGGGAGTCCATTCACCGTCAAAATCACGGCGGATCCGAAAGAACTGGCGAATGCCGATCGTGTCATCTTGCCGGGTCAGGGCGCCATGGGTGATTGTGTTGCGGAGTTGAATCGCTCCGGTTTGCGTCAAGCGGTGTTGGATGCAGCGCGGACCAAGCCCCTCTTTGGCGTCTGCGTGGGTATGCAAATGCTCCTCGATCACAGCGAGGAGAACGATACGCCAGGTTTGGCCTTGATCCCTGGTCAGGTTCGGAAATTCCAGTTATCCGACTCGCGACAGGCGGATGGCAGCCGCTTCAAAGTACCTCAGATGGGGTGGAACGCTGTTCGACAGACCCCCTCAGGTGGCGCGGCGCACCCTTTGTTTAACGGTGTGCCTGATGGCGCGCACTTCTACTTTGTGCACAGTTACTTTGCCGCAACCACAGACGCTCAGCACTGCGCGGGGCAAGCGCACTACGGGTCTTGGTTTTGCGCCGCAATCGCGCGTGACAACCTGTTCGCCACTCAATTTCACCCAGAAAAAAGCGCAGATCAGGGTTTGACACTCTACAAAAACTTTTTAAACTGGAAGCCATGAGTCGGCACTTGCCGCTGCCTGGCCTCTGTTCTTTGTTCCAACCAACTGAAAAACCACATGTTGTTGATTCCCGCTATTGATTTGAAAGATGGTCAATGTGTTCGCCTCAAGCAGGGCGACATGGATCAGTCCACAGTCTTCGGTGACGACCCCGTTGCCGTTGCTCGCGGATGGGTTGATAAGGGCGCACGGCGCGTACACCTCGTGGACTTGAACGGTGCGTTCGCGGGTCAGCCGAAAAACGAACTCGCCATCAAACGCATCTTGAAAGAAATCGGCGGTGACGTTGACGTGCAGTTGGGTGGTGGTATTCGCGACCTAGACACGATTGAGCGCTACCTAGACGCAGGCCTTGCTTACGTGATCATCGGCACTGCGGCAGTCAAGAATCCAGGATTCTTACAAGACGCGTGTTCGGCCTTCGGTGGCCACATCATCGTTGGACTTGACGCCAAGGACGGAAAAGTTGCCACCGACGGTTGGAGCAAGTTAACGGGCCATGAGGTTGTTGACCTCGCCTTGAAGTATCAAGACTATGGCGTAGAGGGCATCATCTATACGGATATTGGCCGTGATGGCATGTTGTCTGGTATCAATATCGACGCCACGGTAAAGCTTGCCCAAGCGCTAACGATCCCTGTCATCGCCTCAGGCGGCTTGTCAAACCTTGACGATATTCGTGCGCTTTGTGCGGTTGAGGATGAGGGTGTGGAGGGCGTGATTTGTGGCCGTTCAATCTACTCAGGTGACCTGGATTTCGAAGCGGCACAGGCGTTAGCGGATGATCTCAATGGTTAAATTCCGCACCCTACTTGGTGGCCACTATGCTCGCTAAACGCATCATTCCGTGTTTGGACGTTACCGGTGGGCGCGTTGTCAAGGGTGTCAATTTTGTTGAGCTCCGCGATGCCGGTGATCCCGTGGAGATTGCGGCGCGGTACAACCGTCAGGGGGCCGATGAGCTCACCTTTCTCGACATTACCGCGACCAGCGATGACCGTGATTTAACGTTGCACATGATAGAGGCCGTTGCCTCGCAGGTTTTCATTCCCCTCACCGTCGGCGGTGGCGTGCGTACCGTCGATGACGTACGTCGGTTGTTGAACGCGGGTGCAGATAAGACCAGCTTCAATTCTGCTGCCATCGCTAACCCCGATGTCATTAACGCGGCAAGCGCCAAGTATGGTTCGCAATGTATCGTTGTCGCGATTGACGCGAAACGTCGGACAGGCGAAGACGTGTTGGCCAAAGGGGAGGGTTGGGATGTGTACAGCCACGGTGGTCGAAAAAATACAGGGCTTGATGCGGTCGTCTGGGCCCAGACCATGGTGGCTGCGGGTGCGGGTGAAATTTTGTTAACGAGTATGGACAAAGACGGCACCAAGTCAGGTTTCGATTTAGCCCTCACCCGTGCGGTGAGTGACACGGTGAACGTGCCTGTCATCGCCTCCGGCGGCGTGGGGAGCCTGCAACATTTGGTGGATGGCATCGCTGAGGGACACGCGGATGCCGTTCTGGCCGCCAGCATTTTCCATTTCGGCGAACATACCGTTGGTGAGGCCAAAGCGTTGATGGCGAGCCAAGGCATCCCGGTTCGCTTGGATCGGCAGTCGGCATGAGTTGGCTCGACGACATCAAATGGGATGCGCAGGGTTTGGTGCCTGCAATTGCGCAGGAAAAAGGGACAGGTGATGTGCTGATGTTCGCCTGGATGAACCGAGAGGCGCTTGAGCTGACGCATCAGTTGGGACGGGCTGTCTATTTCAGTCGTTCCCGCCAAAAGCTGTGGCACAAAGGCGAGGCGTCTGGCCATGTGCAGCAGGTTCATGCGATTCGCGTTGATTGCGATGCCGACGTGATTCTGCTTGAAGTGACGCAGTTGGGCCACGAGCCGGGTATTGCCTGCCACACCGGGCGACACAGCTGCTTTTATCGCACCCTATCCGGGGAAACATGGGCGTCTGTGGCGCCCATCCTCAAAGACCCCGACACCATTTACAAGTAGACCCACACCCATGCCCATGCGCGAAACCGACACACTTGCCCGACTCGCCGCTGTCATTGAATCCCGTAAGCCAAGCGCTGGCGGTGACCCGGCGGTCAGTTATGTGGCGCGCCTGCTCGCCAATGGTCCCGATAGCTTTCTTAAGAAAGTGGGCGAGGAGGCAACTGAGGTCGTATTGGCTGCGAAAGACCTTGACCGTGTTGCCGCTGGTGATTTGGCGTCTCACCGTCAAAGCCTGGTCGGTGAGATGGCTGACCTGTGGTTTCACAGCATGATTGCACTGGCTTACTTTGACTTGACCCCTGAAGACGTTTTGGCCGAACTTGCGAGGCGTGAGGGGCTGAGTGGCCTCGAAGAGAAGGCGCTGAGAAAGGCGGAGCAGCGCGCCGTTGATGCTGCTGTGGTGGCCTCGACGCACAAGACAGGTGGCTGACATGCACCCGCGCGATCAGGCGCCCTTTGATCCCGCCGACGCGGAGGCGCTTCGTTTTCAGAGCCTGAATACAACGAGTGTCGTGAGCTACCTGCTGCACACCGTGGTTGCGATTGGCGCGTTGGTGCCAGGGGGGCAATGGGGGCCGTTGCTTCTTTTGGTTGCGCTTGTGATTGACATGTACAAACGCAGTGATGCGGCAGATACCTGGTATGCCTCACATTTTTCTTGGCGCTTGCGGTCCGTCTTCTGGGCGGGTGTTGCCTATATCGTGACCATACCGCTCTGGTTTCTGTTTTTGTGGCCTGGCTGGTTGGCTTGGCTGTTGGTTTCTATTTGGTTTTTAATCCGTGTCGTTCGTGGTTTCTTGGGCTTAAACGCCGGGAAAACCATGCCAATTTAAAAAAGAGGTTCGTGATGGGTGTTGATGCGGCGGGACATGATCCGAATTGTTTATTTTGCAAAATTGCATCAGGTCAGATCCCCAGTAAAAAAGTCTATGAAGACGATGACTTGTATGCCTTCCATGACATTGCGCCGTGGGCCCCCATTCATTTTTTGATCGTCCCGAAAAAGCACATTGTGTCGATGGCACACCTGTCAGAGGCGGACGGGCCACTGATGGGCAAGATCATGACCCTCGCGCCGCAATTGGCTTTGGAACAGGGCTGTACGCCCTATCCCGACGGTGGTTTTCGCATTTCGGTGAACACGGGCGCGCATGGTGGGCAGGAGATTCACCACCTCCACGTGCACGTGATGGGTGGTCCCCGACCGTGGACAAAGGGCTAGGCCAGCCTCACGGTAGGGACTTGTGCCAGCTGACAGCAACATTGGGTTGAATTTGTTTAAATGGCGTCAAAACCCCTCGAGGCAACGTAGAATTTGGTCTTTCGCAAAGACCCGCCTCGGCTGTCTGTACAAGATTTAGGAGATTCTCATGGGAACGTTTTCGATTTGGCATTGGCTCATCGTCTTACTGATCGTCGTCATGGTGTTCGGCACGAAGAAGCTGAAAAACCTGGGCTCTGATTTAGGCGGCGCTGTCAAGGGATTCAAGGACGGTATGAAAGAAGGTACCGCCAACGACGAAGCCCCCGCCCAAGTTAGTCAGACGCCAGCCGCTGCAAAAACGAGCGAAACGATCGACGTTGACGCCAAGACCAAGTCTTGATGTTGGCGCTCCACTGTGGGCGGCTCATAAAGCACACACATGATTGATTTAGGTATCTCAAAGCTCGCCTTGATCGGCGCTGTTGCGCTGGTCGTGATTGGGCCGGAGAAGTTGCCACGTGTTGCTCGCACAGTCGGTACCCTATTGGGGAAAGCGCAGCGCTATGTCTCCGATGTGAAGGCTGAAGTGAATCGCTCCATGGAGCTCGATGAGCTTCGTAAAGCCAAAGAGGGCTTTGAAGGTGCGGTCAAGGATGCCACGCAGTCGGTTCAATCCAGCGGCAAAGACTTTGAGGATTCGTGGGCCGAGGCCACCAAAGGGCTGAGCAGCGAGACAAATAGCGACAGCGGTGACGTTGAGCACGTTGACTACGGTCAACCTGACTACGGTTATGCGACGAGTTATCACGCGCCCAAAAAGCGTTGGCGTGCCCGTCAAGCGGCAGTGCCAAAGTGGTTTAAGGCGCGTAGCGGCGGCCGAACGCACATTCAATCGGGTGCCGCACGCGTGGCGCGTTTTAGACCGCGCGTGAAGCCCACTTCTACTTGATTGCTTTTTCTGCATGAGTCAAAGTTCACCCAATTCCGATGAGCTGGTCGGAACAGAGCAATCGTTTGTTCAGCATTTGCTGGAGTTACGCAACCGACTGACCTACGCATTTCTCGGGCTGATGCTCTGCATGGGTGCGCTCGCGCTTTGGCCCGGACCGGCGACGTTGATTGACTGGATCGCGGTACCGATTCAGGCCCACATGCCGCCGAACACCAAATTGATTGCTGTCGGGGTCTTCTCGCCATTTTTTGTGCCGCTTAAGGTCTTGATGATGGCGGCGTTTTTGCTGTGTCTTCCTTGGATCATGTATCAGGCTTGGGCCTTCGTGGCCCCTGGTTTATACAGCCACGAAAAGCGCTTTGCCATACCGCTCATCATCTTCGGCAGTTTGCTTGCCTATGCCGGTATCGCTTTTGTTCAGCTGCTGGTGCTGGATAAGATGTTTGCGTTCATTCAGGCTTTCGCACCCCCGAGCGTTGCTGCGACCCCTGATATTGCGTCATACGTTGAGGCCATCCTGTCCCTTTATCTGGCTTTTGGGTTGGCATTCCAAGTCCCCATCGTTGTTATGCTGTTGGTGCGTTTCAACATGGTGACCATTGAGCAGCTGAGTGCCTTCCGTGGTTACTTCATCGTGATTGCTTTCGTTATCGCTGCGATGGTCACCCCGCCAGACGTGATTTCTCAGTTGTCCCTTGCGATACCCATGTGTCTTTTGTATCAGGTCGGCATCTGGGGGGCGCGATGGTTTGCAACTGCGAAGCCGAAATCTGATTCCGACGACGCGGCTTGATTCACAACGCTGAGGCCTTAGCGCTTGCCATGAGCGGGCTTGGGTCGCTGGCCAGGTCGGATTGCGAGGCGCCTGTCTTGGCCCTGCCGCCAAACGGTGATGGCCGTTTCTTGATCGGGCGCGAGTGCTGAGACTGCTGCAAGCAAGCCCTCAACAGTTGCCACATTCGTCTCTCCCACCTGTTTAATGATGTCGCCCGGGCGCATCCCCGCGCGGGCTGCGGGTCCATTTTGCAGGACACCGGATACCAAAACGCCCTTGGCATCGCCCAGGCCAAAACTACTCGCCATCTCGGCGCTAAGCGTTTGGGGCTCTATGCCAATCCAACCGCGCGTGACCATGCCTTTGGCCACGATGTCCTGCAGTACTTTTTCAGCGAGCGACACTGGAATTGCGAAACCGATGCCGAGTGAGCCGCCTGAGCGTGAGTAGATTGCCGTGTTAATGCCGATCAAGTCCCCTCGCGAATTGACCAATGCGCCGCCGGAGTTGCCTGGGTTGATGGCGGCATCCGTCTGGATGAAATTCTCGTAGGTATTGATCCCAAGCTGACTGCGTCCCAAGGCGCTGACGATGCCGCTTGTGACGGTTTGTCCGACACCAAATGGGTTACCGATGGCGAGCACCAAGTCCCCAACATAGAGGGCGTTTGAGTCCCCGATGGTCAAAACCGGTAGGTCGGAGAGACCTATTTTGAGCACCGCAAGATCGGTGTCTGGGTCTGTCCCCAACACGCTGGCCAGTGTGCGTCGACCGTCCGCCAGGGTCACTTGAATCTCGTCCGCTGATTCGACCACATGGTTATTGGTTAAGACGTAGCCAGAGGCGCTGACGATGACGCCAGACCCGAGGTTCGAGGCCTCATCGGTGTCGGGGCTATCGCTTTCGGGGTCGCCGAAGAAAAAACGAAACAGCGGATCGTTGAGTCGTGGGTCTGTGGGGGCGCTGCCGGCTTTGCTCGTCTGGATACTCACAACGGCTGGTGCGGCGTTTTGCGCGGCGGCGCGCAGACTGCCGTCGGTGGCCGCTGAATCTGGCGACAGGCTGCGTTTGACCAAAGGTGCCCGAGCCGTTTTGTCGATAAATGATGTCGCCGACAGCCAATCGGGCTTTAGTGTTAAAACCACGAAATACGCCGCCAGTAAGATCGTGACGGTTTGCGTGAAAAATAGCCAGCTTCTTTTCATGGCAACATTGTCGCGCTTATCACCACTTTTTGTTGTGTCTGCGCCAAATTTCAACCCGTCAGCTAGCCCCCATATGACCGCGATACCCACCGTTGCCCCCATTGATGTGTCAGCGCTCCTTGCCCAAGCCGAGGCATGGTTGGCGCCTGCGCGCTTCAAGGATTACGGACCGAACGGCTTACAGGTTGAAGGGGCGCCCAAAGTTAGCCATTTGGTTTCTGGGGTAACGGCCAGTTTGGCCCTGATCGACCAAGCGATCGACATGGGCGCGGACGCCATTTTGGTTCACCACGGTTTATTTTGGCGCGGGCAGTCGGGCGTTGTGACGGGGTGGATGCGTCAGCGACTCGGGCGTTTGCTGGCGCACAACATCAACCTGCTCGCTTACCATTTGCCGTTGGATGCGCATCCACAATATGGCAACAACGCGCAATTGGCCGTGCAACTTGGGTTGCAACCCCTTGCGGCCGATGGCGGCCGCTTTGGTGATCAGGATCTCGGGTGGTTGGGGCTGTCGCCTTACCGCCAACTGTCAGAATTAACGGCTGCCATTGCATCGCGATTGCAACGTAACCCCGTGGTGGTGGGCGATGCCAATCGGCCGATTCACCGCGTGGGGTGGTGTACGGGTGGGGCGCAGGGCTACTTTGAAGCTGCGATTGCCGCCGGTGTTGATGCCTTCATTACGGGTGAAATCTCCGAACCGCAAGCCCACATTGCCCGTGAAACCGGTGTTGCTTTTCTGGCATGTGGCCACCATGCGACTGAGCGGTACGGTGCGCCAGCGCTGGGCGCCGCGTTGGCTGAGGTCCTTGGTATTCAGCACACCTTCATTGATTGCGATAACCCCGCATGAGCGCGCCACCACCCCGCGTTTTGTCCGAGCGAAAGCCGATCGCGGTTTCGATGGGTGATCCCGCCGGGATTGGCCCTGAGATCATCGTGAAAGCCTGGCAGCAATGCGTGGGGCAGGTGAAAGCGGGTGCCGCAGTCCAGCCTTTATGGGTGGCGGGGCATCAGTCATTTTTTTTAAACGCCATCAAAATGTGTGCGCCGGGCATGGAGATAGAGGTCCTTGCGACGGCTGCTGATGCTGCTCAGTTTTGGCGTGACAATCCGAAAAATGACCGACTGGTCATCGTTGAAGCCGTCCCTCAACCTTGCGCAGCAGGGGTGCCGGATCCAACGGGCATCGATATTGGCGTGGTCTCCCAGGCAGCTGGTATGTGGGCCGCACGGGCGATCGAGGTGGCTGCACACGCTTGCATGGCGGGTCTCGCTGGGGGCTTGCTGACAGCCCCGATTCACAAAGTGGCTCTTGAGCGCGCCGGTTACGACTACCCTGGTCACACCGAATTCCTGCAGGCGCTTGCGGCACGCGCGAAGGGTGTCTCGCCCGCCGCTGTCCCTGTTCGCATGCTGCTGGCAAATCCGTCGCTTCAAACGGTCCTCTTAAGCATTCATGTGTCCCTGCGCGCGGCGTTGGACCTGGTCACCGTCGAGAACTTATTTCAAACGCTACAGATGACGCATGACCATGTGCCGCCGCTCCATGCGGCTTTGCGTGGGGAGTCCCGAAAACACCCAAAAATTGCGGTTGCAGGCGTCAATCCGCATGCTGGCGAGTCGGGGCGTTTCGGTGACGAAGAGCAACGGGTGATGGTGCCCGCGGTCGCCGCTGCGCAAGCTGCGGGTATCGATGTGACTGGGCCAATCTCACCCGACACGGTTTACATGCGGGCACGTCAGGGCGAGTTCGACGTTGTGATTGCTGCTTATCACGACCAAGGGCTGATCCCTGTTAAGTATTTGGGGGTTGATGAGGGTGTCAATGTCACCCTGGGGCTGCCTTTCCTGCGCGCCAGCCCTGATCATGGCACCGCATTTGAGATCGCTGCCAAGGGCGTTGCGAGTCCCGATAGCCTGCTCGCTGCCCTGAAATGGCTGCAGCGCTGGTCAATTTAATGCTTTTGGGTTGATTTCAACGGGTCTCGCGCAATTCCCTTGATTGAAAAATTGATTCGGGCTCCGTTACAATATCGGGTTCTCCCTAGGGTTATCCCTCCGATCAGTCCTCTCACCGAAAGAGTTTCATGAGCGAAGCAAAAGTTGATAATGGTCGCCGCACGTGGTTGATCACATCTGCCGCCATGGGTGGCGCCGGCGCTGCAGCCGTCGCAGTCCCATTCGTAAGCACCTTCAGCCCCTCAGAGCGCGCGAAGGCTGCGGGCGCATCGATTGAAGTTGATATTTCAAAACTCGCCCCCGGTGAGAAGCTCACGACGGAATGGCGCGGCAAGCCTGTGTGGATCTTGCGTCGCACGCCAGAGATGTTGGCGACCCTCGAAAAGGACGAAGCTGAGCTGGCAGACCCCAATTCTGAGCGTACGGCCTATCCAACGCCGGCTTACGCCATGAACCGCCACCGGTCAATCAAACCCGAAATCTTTGTGGCTATTGGTATTTGTTCACACTTGGGATGCTCACCATCAGATAAATTGGTCCCAGGTGCGCAGCCCTCTTTGCCCGACAACTGGCCAGGTGGGTTCTTGTGCCCTTGCCACGGTTCGACGTTTGACGTCGCTGGTCGTGTGTTTAAAAACAAGCCCGCCCCCGATAATTTGGAAATCCCGCCTCACATGTATGTCTCGGACGCTGTGATCTTGGTGGGTGAAGACAAAGCGGCGGCGTAAAAGTAATTGCATTTCCTTTGCGCAAGAGCGCATCGTTTTTGAGGCACTAAAAATGGCTGAATTTAAAGAGATTGCTGCAGATGCGCCACCCGCGCAAAAGCTGCTCAATTGGGTCGACAACCGTTTTCCCCTGACCAAGCTCTACAACGAGCATTTGGCAGAGTACTACGCGCCGAAGAACTTCAATTTCTGGTACTTCTTTGGGTCTTTGGCCCTTTTGGTGCTTGTGATTCAAATTGTGACCGGTATCTTTTTGGTCATGCACTACAAGCCGGATGCGGCTCTGGCGTTCGCGTCAGTCGAGTACATCATGCGTGATGTCCCCTGGGGCTGGTTGATCCGCTACATGCACTCAACTGGCGCCTCGGCCTTCTTCGTCGTGGTCTATATGCACATGTTCCGTGGTCTGCTTTACGGTAGCTACCGCAAGCCACGGGAACTGGTCTGGATCTTCGGCTGTGCGATCTTCTTGTGCCTGATGGCTGAGGCATTCATGGGCTATCTGTTGCCCTGGGGCCAGATGAGCTATTGGGGTGCGCAAGTGATCGTCAACTTGTTTGCGGCGGTCCCCTTCGTTGGTCCCGATTTGGCCTTGTTGATTCGTGGTGACTTCGTGGTGGGTGATGCCACGTTGAACCGCTTCTTCAGCTTCCACGTCATTGCCGTGCCATTGGTCCTGTTGGGCCTCGTTGTCGCCCACATCATTGCGTTGCACGAAGTGGGTTCCAACAACCCAGACGGCGTTGAAATCAAGAAGCACAAAGACGCCACCGGTAAGCCGTTGGATGGCATCCCATTCCATCCCTATTACACGGTGCACGACATCCTTGGTGTATCGGTGTTTTTGATGGTGTTCTCTGCGATCGTGTTTTTTGCACCTGAACTGGGTGGCTATTTCTTGGAGTACAACAACTTCATCCCGGCTGATCCCCTGAAGACGCCTGCGCACATCGCACCGGTGTGGTATTTCACACCGTTCTACTCAATGCTGCGTGCGATTACCTCGGAAATGATGTTGGTGTTGATGGCTTGTGTGGCCTTGGCCGCCCTGTTGGCTGTGACCAAGTCAAAGCTCGCCGGTTCAGCGAAGGCGGCAGTCTTGGTTGGCGCTGTTGTGGCGATCGCCGCTATGTTGTCAACCGATGCGAAATTCTGGGGCGTTATCGTGATGGGCGCAGCGGTTGTGATTCTGTTCTTCCTGCCTTGGCTGGACCACAGCGAAGCGAAGTCAATCCGCTACCGTCCCACAGGTCACAAGGTGATGTACGCCGTTTTCGTCGTGAACTTCTTCATCCTTGGCTACTTGGGTATTCAGGCCCCGTCACCCGTGTTTGAGCGCATTTCGCAAGTTGGCACTTTGTTCTACTTTGGCTTCTTCTTATTGATGCCGTGGTGGAGTCGCATGGGTCAATTCAAGACCGTGCCTGACCGCGTTGTTTTCCAAGCCCACTAAGCCCGGCGGAGCCATACAAATGATTAAGAAAATACTCCTCGCGTTGGCAATTTGCGTCAGCGTCGTATCACAAGCAAATGCCGCTGGCGGTGGTGCTGCTTGGGATAAAGCGCCCCAGCGAACGAACGACATGGCTGCTCTGCAAAATGGCGCCAAGATGTTTGCCAACTATTGCTTGAACTGTCACTCAGCCGGCTACATGCGTTTCAATCGCTTGCAAGACATTGGCTTGACCGACAAGCAGATCAAGGAAAACCTCAATTTCATCTCTGACAAGACGGGTGATTTGATGAAGATCACCATGGATCCTGTCGAGGCGAAAAAGTGGTTTGGCGCCACACCGCCTGACCTCAGCGTGATTGCGCGATCACGCGCTGGCTCGAATGGGTCGGGTGCGGATTACCTTTACAGTTTCCTGCGTGGTTACTACCGTGATCCAACAAAACTGACGGGCTGGAACAACATTGTGTTCCCCAATGTCGCGATGCCCAACCCGCTTTGGGAGTTGCAGGGCGAGCGCGAGGCCATGCACAAAACAGTTGAGTCACATGGCCACGAGGCACACGTCTTTGCTGGCTGGAAAGAGGTTAAGTCCGGAACGATGGATCAGCGTGAATTCAACAACACCATCGGTGACTTGGTTGCTTACCTGCAGTGGATGGGGGAGCCTGCACAAAACACGCGCATCCGTATTGGTGTGTTTGTTCTGTTTTTCCTGGGTATCTTCACACTGGTCGCATGGCGCTTGAATGCCGCGTTCTGGAAAGATATCAAGTAAATTTTGGCGGGGCGCCAGCCCCGCTGTTTAAACAGTGGCCGATTCACCCTTCGGGTGATGCCACTGTTTTTTGTTTAGGAGTTCTTGCTCATGATGGTTCTGTACTCTGGCACAACGTGCCCTTTTTCACATCGCTGCCGTTTCGTTTTGTTTGAAAAGGGGATGGATTTTGAGATCCGCGACGTCGATCTTTACAACAAGCCAGAAGACATTGCGGTGATGAACCCTTATGGGCAGGTGCCGATTTTGGTTGAGCGTGATTTGATTCTCTATGAATCAAACATCATCAACGAGTACATCGATGAACGTTTTCCGCATCCCCAGCTGATGCCCGGTGATCCTGTCGATCGCGCACGCGTTCGTTTGTTTTTGCTGAATTTTGAAAAAGAGTTGTTCACCCATGTTGCGGTTTTAGAGTCACGCAGTAACAAGGGAAATGACAAGGCACTGGACAAGGCTCGTAGCCACATTCGTGACCGCCTGACCCAGCTGGCGCCTGTGTTCCTGAAGAACAAATTCATGTTGGGGGATAACTTCTCCATGTTGGATGTTGCGATCGCGCCTTTGCTGTGGCGACTTGATATGTACGGTATCGAGTTGAGTAAAAATGCGGCGCCGCTGTTGAAATACGCTGAGCGTATCTTCTCTCGCCCGGCGTACATTGAAGCGTTGACGCCATCCGAGAAGGTCATGCGTAAGTAACGCTGGCACGATCTAATGGCTACCCAGGACCTGCCCAGTACCAAGCCGTACCTGATTCGCGCCATTCATGAGTGGTGTGCGGATAACGGCTTTACGCCTTACTTGGGCGTGGCCGTCGATGCGTCGGTCGACGTGCCACTCGCCTACGTGACCAACAATCAAATTGTGTTGAACGTGAGTTACGGCGCGACCGATGGCTTGAAAATGGGTAACGACCTCATCACCTTCAAAGGCCGTTTCGGCGGTCAAGTGAAAGAGCTGATGGTGCCAGTGGCGCGCGTCGTGGCCATTTACGCAAAGGAAAATGGACAGGGAATGGCCTTTGAAGCGAGCGAAACAGTGCTCGATTCGGTGCCAAGCGACGTCCATGGTGCGACCTCTCCGGCGCCAGTCATTGCGCTGGTGAAGCGCGATGCGGCGTTGCCCCAGCGCGATGATGGCGTCTCAGGGACCTCTGTGGAGCCGGAGCCGCCTGGCCCTGGTGCCGGCGGTGGCGGTAGCGGGCTACGCCGTATCAAGTGACAGGGTCGTGGTAGGTTAAAAATTATTTAGGCCTCAAAAATTATTCGGATTGCCGCTTGGCTGCAACAAACAGTATTTTGTTACGCTAGAATAGCGATTCCGCCGATTTAGCTCAGTTGGTAGAGCAACGGTCTTGTAAACCGTAGGTCGTCTGTTCGAGTCAGACAATCGGCACCA
>ENA-ORCY01000030-ORCY01000030.1-marine-metagenome-genome-assembly--contig:-NODE-30-length-130226-cov-5.714973_pt1 | contig 130226 bp, 112 predicted proteins | sample MGYA00248634_ERZ508507 | MGnify/ENA primary metagenome ERZ508507 (study PRJEB26178, sample SAMN06266269) | marine metagenome | isolation source: Columbia River Estuary | place: USA:Columbia River... | reverse complement strand
TGGCCTCAGGCACATAGGTGAGGGTGGTCCCTGAAAGGGTGGCGCTTCCATGGGTAGGCGCTGTAGCCACCGCAAAAACTAGGGAAGCACCCTCAGGATCTGAGGCGGATAAAGTCAGGGTGAGGGTGGTGTCCTCGGGCGTATTGGCCTGGGCGGATACCGCGGTGGGCGATTCATTGACATCGGTGAGTTGGATGGTAATCGCCTGACTGTCGGTGTTGGTGCCGTCGCTGATCGTTACCGTCACCGTAAATGAGGGTGTGGTTTCAAAATCAAAAAGCGCAGGGGTTTTTACCGTCAGGGTTCCAGAGGCAGTGTCGATGGCTGCGTAGTCATTTGTCGAGATACTAAAAGTATGGGTGTCGCTGGTATCAGTATCCGTAAATGCTATGGTGCCAATCACCTGATCCTCGGTGGGGTTTTCAGCCAAGGTGAGGCTCGTTGAAGTGATGGAGGGGTTGTAGTTGGTATCACACACATCCCCAATGTCGTCTCCATCGGCATCAGCTTGGTCCGCATTGGCTGTTGAGGGGCAGTTATCTAGACTGTCAAGAATTCCATCTTCATCACTGTCCACATTGGGATTTTCACCCAAGTAGGTTATTGTACTGTCTCTTTTAAAATAATAATCCGTTTTCTTGTCGCCTTTGTTTCCGTTAGGATCTGTCACAGAAAGATCTACTGCATAGACACCATTGTCTAAATCTTGAAAGAGAACTGAGTTAATTTCAGTTTCTTCTGAAGTGAGCTCGCCAGTAAGTATCTGGTTCGTTTTTTTAAAACTGGGCTTTTTACCTGTATGGCTATAAGCTGACGCCTCGACTTCATAAGTTCCACCAACATCTTCTGACTCAACGATGATTTGTATTACTAGATCATCCAGATTACTTGTGCCTTGTTCTTGTAGGTTTGATCTTGAATAATAGGCTTTGGGGTATACAACATCTTTGGTGTATTTGGTAGATGCATACGCAACCTGCTGACTCAAAGAATCTGTTATCTGGACCGTCAATCTGATTTCTCCATCTAAAACTCCTGAAGTGTTTATGTTTTGTATCAAAATCGAATCACTAGCCATTACATTTTCACCCCTAACCACATTACCCCCCATGAGGCTATATATGGTATAAACATAGTTAAGACCCTCACAAGGCACACAACTAATGGCCACTTTGACTCCGTCTACATTTGCAGCATTTACAACCTTGTCAACGATCTCCACTTTGAGTGGTTCAGTAAGTTCTTCTGAAGAGGCTATTAAATCAAAACGCACATACTCTACAAAAGAATAAAGCCTTCTATTTCCACTTCTATCAAAAACTGCTGCTGAGGACATTCCCCATACACCTGGGGCAGATCCTTTGGGTAGTACTAGATTAAAATTATACGTACGCCAATCACTATTTAATGCAGGGTCGTGATTATTTGTGTCTAATTGGGGATGATTCATTGTTCCATTCCCAGTCTGAAACCCATACTCTTTTCCTGTTGGATCTCTCAAAGTAAATTGAACCGTATAAACACCTGACTCATGTCCTGGAAAATCCGATAAATCTCTGGCTAAGAGTGTAATATCTACCCTTGTTTCCCCGTCTGGAGATTCGGGATTTGTTGGCGATGCTTCTATGGTGATGTTGTTGATATCAATCTCAGGCTTAATGATGTCTGGAAAACTAGTTTCAACATAAATACTATCTCTAATAGCTGCAACGTTACCAGGTTTAGTGTCATGAAATCTGCTGAGATCATCCATATATGATACCCCAGATGGATTACCAGCTAAATCCCCCAAATACGATTCAACAGTTGAGTAATAACCCGTGGGGAAATATTCAGGGATTTTAAAATAATACTCAAAAAATTTATTGCTATTGTATGTATTTAATTCATCTGGAATATACCCACCAGCTTCATAAAAGTATAGTTCAGCTTGACTTAGACTAGGTAGAGCAACTCTCATTATTGAACCGGTCAGGGGTGAAGCATCATAAAATGAATATTTGAATTTGATTGCCTTTTGAGGAGATCCCTCAGTATCTGGAACGACATTATAATCATTAGTGTTAGAAAAAAGTCCTTCAACTAAAGTCATTTCTAAATCGTCCTGATAAACAGGCGGGGTTATATCCTCCAGTGGATTTTCTATATACAACTTTATTCCGATAGTTGATGTGTTTTCATACCGAATATTTCCTAGTTGATCAGTCAAATTAAAATATCCCATATTCCAATAACCTGACTTCTTTAATTTTGATACAGTTGTGGATCCTGTTAAAACCGAGTCGATTACTCCATTTACGGGAGAAAGTCGAATGTCTATGTTAGTGCCTATAGAGCTATGGAATCTCATATACCCCGCCACAGCACCATCTAATTCAGGATTTACAGAATTTAAATGAGCTGTTATTGTTACTGTTTTATCTTCTTCACTGGTTCCCTCAACCTCAACATTTATTTTTGTTACTTTACCAGGAAGTATGTAATCGGGGTATAAATTATACACCGTAAATGTCAAATCTTCTCTGATTTGTGCTACATACCTTGTTCCGTGCATCACTCGATTTTGGATAAACTCATACTTGCGCATGGACACACTCATCAAACGTTCAGGATTGGTGAGGTAGAATGCAATAGATTCAGCCATATCCTCATTTGGGTTTTTGAGATGCGCATAGGGTGTAACAAACTCTGTAGTATTGTATGTTGACCACCCTGAAGCTGAAGTAGGGTCAATAAACCAACCCGCCTCATCGGCCCAATCATCTTTAAGTTTCTGATCAAATGTATATTCCCATAAAAAATGTGCTTTTTCATGAAGTATAAGTCTTCTTATGTCATTAATGTCCCCCCCATTAAACGCTTTTGACATCCATTCAATCGTATTTAATCCGGTCCACGCAATTGCAGCAGCGGGTTTATACGCTGGATCTGGATGGTCCTGACCATTGATTCTTCTGAGCATATACTTCAGCCCTTGTTGTTTGTGGAAACCCTCAGGCAATTCCTCAAACATGGCAAGTATTTCTAGAATTTCTGTTTTATAAAACTCTTGAAAATTTGAATTATCCTCATTGACTAATTGCTCTACAAAATCTCTGTCGTTACCCTGAGGTTTAAGAAATCGTATGCCAAATCTTTCTGTCGCTAACCAATCAACCATGTTAGTATCGTTAGCAAAATCTGTGATGAAATTAACGACCACATGATACAGTCTTTTCGAGAAAAACTTACCCCTAATGCCATCTATTTTTACGATTTGTGGGGTAGCATAGGTAAACGCATTTTGATTTACTGTGGCGTGTTTTACTCCATTTTTTACTTCTATGGATACATCTTCAAAAATCTCTTCGTTAGTTAAATAAAAAACACCCCTAATATTTTGCGCAGTTTCAGGATTCACTGACTGTCCCTCTCCATATGGATTAAAAGGAAGTGACGAAAACATTTTGTACAATCTATAACTATCCTCCTCAGACCAAGGCAGTACATCATCAGACAGAATAATTCCATATTCAGTTCTCAATTTTATCGAAGAATAATCAATAGGAACTTTTAGGGTGTCATTAAGTACTATTATCTGAGTTGGTTCATTGATATATGATTGTGTTGCATGACCCGCAGCACTTCCATCATCCTCCCAATTGTAAACAAAATTATCATTGAGCAATTCAGTCAATGTTATTTCGGCTGATGTGCTCGTCGGGATGTTTATAACTCTTGTAGCGGGAAATGTGTAGCCTGTTGCATCAATACTAAGCGCCCAATCACCATCAACCAAATTAAAAAATACAGAATTTTGGTCCTGATTATTTGTATTAGCAACCCATTTCTGCAATAAGAGTTCTGAGGACTTTTGAACAATTAGTCTGATAGAATCGCCCTGTTTAATTCCATTTACTTTAACCTCGAAATTAGTTTGAGCATTGAGGTGAATAAAGAATAAGAGTGATAAGACCACAGAAAGATTTTTCATGCTACTATGTTTAAGTGCATAAATTTAGAGCCTGTAGTTTAATTTTCACTTTGTCTCTTTTAAAAGAGAGTATAATTGAGTGTAATAAATAAATAGCTTATAATACTCTGTTTGTCAAGTATATATGTAAATAAATAGCATGAGAGTATTTATGTTTAACCAAAAACCCAAATCCATCTAGAATAAAAGGTCAGTAAAATAAAGTCAATTAATCTCTCAGCCTCTAGTGGTAAAAAAATGACTGATTACTCTATTTAATTAATGACCAACTAATTTATTGGCCGAAAAGAACAGTCAATAAGGACCATCAGATTAAAAAACATATGGGTGATTGGTAAAACCGAACAGCCTTCTATTAGTGTCGTTATACTAACACAATTAAGAATTTCTTGACAATGATTCCTAAACCTTAAACCTCATCAAAACATCCAAGGGGACATAATCTAACGTTTTTATGTGGGTGGCCTCGAGTATGATCGGGGGTGCCACGCCTGCTTGATAGGCTTCAATCCACCTGGATACACAAAGACACCATTTGTCCCCAGCTTTTAGGCCTATGAAGTTTGAGGGTGGGTAATCTTGGGTTAAGTCGTTCCCCCTGCTTTTGGAGAATTGCAAAAATTCATCGGTCACTACTGCACAAACCGTATGTGTGCCTCTGTCGTTGAGGCCGGTATTACAGCAACCATCCCTGTATGCTCCGGTCATGGGGTCAGTACCGCAAACCGTTAATCGCTCGCCAAAAACATTGATAGAATCATTAATAACGGACATAAAATAGATTTCAATTAGGTTGAGTGCCGATGCGTATCGGCGCTAAATTGGTCTAAAAAAGATGGGCTGCAGCCCGAAATGTATTGCAGTGTGCCTGCAAAATATCATTGATGTCTGGCGAATACCCACCCCCCATCGACACCGCGATCGGGATGTTGTTGTCGTAGGCTGCTTTGAAAACCAGTTCATCGCGTTTCTTGCATTCCTCGATACTCACTTTAAACTTCCCAAACTTGTCGGTGGATAATATATCAACCCCTGATAGATAAAATATAAAATCAGGTTGAACCGTATCCAATAAAGGCACTAATGTTTGATCGAGTATGTGCAGATATTCCTTTCCCGAGATTCCATCGGGAAGTGGAATATCAAGGTCAGATGTTTCCTTGTGGAACGGATAATTATTCTTTCCATGCATGCTAAAAGTAAACACGCGGTCTTCCTGCTCCATCAGTTTAGCCGTCCCATTTCCTTGATGAACATCTAAATCAACCACCAGTATTTTGTGGGCCTTTTTATGGTGTAGTAAGTAATCAGAAGCAACGGCTATATCGTTTAACAGACAAAATCCTTCGCCTCGCTCGGCAAATGCGTGGTGTGTTCCTCCAGCAATATTGAGCGCACAGCCATTATCCAAGGCCCATAACGCGCAATCAATGGTTCCCTGGGTAATGACTAATTCGCGTTCAATCAATTCAGGAGATTGTGGAAATCCAATTTTTCTTTGTTCCGAGGGACTGAGTTGTTGGTGGATCAACTTATCGAAATACTCCTTTTGATGCGTGCGCAAAATATCTACCTCCGCAGACTTTTGGGGGACAAACAAGTTGTCCTGACCTATGGTCCCTTCGTAGAGTAGTTGTTCAGGAATCAACTCGTACTTCAACATGGGAAAACGATGTCCCGGTGGAAGATGGTGACAATAAATGGGACTGTAGGCAATTTTTATCATCAGTGATCAGGGTCCTATTTGCAAGAATCAGTGCGCCCATAAAATTAGTTTTTATTTAGGTGTTGGCCGATGAATTTCCGGTGCTTGTAGAAAAAGAGTCCGAGTATTCAATGAACTTATCGTTCGAATTTAGTCGTTACCTTTAGGGTATGAAACTATTCACCACCATCGCTATGGCACTATTAGTTCAATCACCATTGATTTATGATTTTACACACACTTCCCCACCGAATGATTGGAAAGTCATTGATGATGTGGTCATGGGAGGTAGATCCTATGGCAGATTCAGGATAGATAGTGAGGGTCATGGGGTATTTTCTGGAAATGTTTCCTTGGAAAACAACGGAGGTTTTTCCTCCCTGCGCTACCAATTTGAGAAAATAAACACTTATAAAAACAGCCAAATTGTGATTCGCCTCAAGGGCGATGGCAAACAATATCAATTTAGGGTCAAAAACAACCGTAACACCTATTATTCCTATACAACCACGTTTAAGACAACCGGTGACTGGGAAAACATCACCATTAACTTAAAAGACATGTATCCCTCATTTAGAGGGAGAACCCTGAACATGCCCCACTTTAATGAAAACTCGATAGAGGAGGTGGTGTTTTTAATCGGAAATAAGAAAAATGAGTCTTTTGAATTGGTTCTAGACAGGATCGATATCACTCATTCAATGACTCCATAAATCAGTCATTAACTATTTAGATACGCCTCCAATGCCTCAGCATACTTAAAATCCCGAAGGGTGATCCCTGCAGCATCGTGGGTGGTCAGTGAGATGGTTACTTCCAATCCTTTAACCGTAACATCGGGATGGTGTCTTTGAAGTTCAGCGAGCTGGTCCATTTTGTCCAGCAGACTATTCACCGCTTTCTCCGAGGTGAGCAATCGATGAATCGTTAGTTGATCGTCAGCTACCACCCAATCTAATCCTAGGTTATTCTTGTTCAGTCGAGCAATTTCTTCCTGGGAGAGTTTTTCCATATGAGGTTGGCTGATACTCGTATTCTAGCTTTGTTGCTGAAGAAAAAGCAGGGTGTTTTGGTTAAATGTTTGTGGGTTTTCCACATTGACAACGTGTCCACAATCAGGAACTACCTGTAAGATGGCGTTGGTGTGGTCTTTAACCAATTCGCGGATGGGGGGTAGAAATAAGTAGTCTTGTTCCCCCATCAAATAAAGCGTAGGAATACTGGTTTTGGCCATTTGATAGAACCTCAACAGTGGATTGAGGTCGGCGGTCAGCTTAAACCAGCGCATGAATTCTTTTTGGTACAGTTTTTTGGCTTCACGAATAAAAAGAAGTCGGGACTCTTTATGGTTTTTATTGGGCATGATGATAAATGCTAAAAACCGGTAAAGCCAGATGTAGGGCACCACAGATTTAAAAGCGTTTCCCAAGTGGATGAGCAGTCTGGAGCGCACATCTAACTTGACAATGGCTCCACCCAGCACCATGGAGGAGACGCGATTAGGGTATCTGTCGGCCAGATTACGGATCAAAATGGTGCCCAGCGAAATACCCACAAAATGGGAGGAGGAAATTTTGAGGTGATCCAACACTTCTTTGATGTCGTCCGCTATGGCGTTAAAGGTATACCGGGTTTTAAAGGAGTCCGTCAGGGATATTTTTGAATTGCCATGGCCGCGGAGGTCGAGAAGCAAGACATTAAACTGTTTTTTAAAATCCCGGATTTGCTTAAACCAGATGGTGGAACTACCACCCGCACCATGTACAAAAGTAACCCACTGATGGGTATTGGCCTCTTGATAGGTGGTATAGTGGAGCATATGCACTGATCTAGATGGCTAATATAATACACTTAACGGTAGGGAAAAATTATTTGTACCTTCGACAAGCATGGAAAAAAGCAAAAAAATAATGGTCATCGTTTTAGCGGTTTGGGGTGTCATCGCCCTGATCCATGGGTTGACCATGAGGTATGCTCGTCTATCCCCAGAGAGAAAACTCAGGGCGCGTAAATCATTTTTTATGGTGTACGCATTGTACTTTATCGCCTACGGAATTTACCTAATCGCCGATCGACAACAAATTGTCCTGGGCGTCTCGTTTGTTGCTATAGGAGCTAGTCAAGGGGTACTGCGCTACTACCGACCTGAACTTTAAAACTTTAGGGCCGCATAGCCCTTCAGCTGATAGGTAGTCATGGTCGTCAACATGGAAGTAGCTACTTCTACCTCAGGCGTGACGAGTTGGTAGGGCACTTCGCGTTTGAACAAAGATTGGGAACAAACCAACAGCTTAACTCCATGTCTTTTTAACTCTTGAAAAAGAGGGATGTGTGGATTATCTACCCCAAATTTTTCCCGGTAAGCCTCTTGGCTCAGCACCGCCCAAAGGGCATCCTTGTGTAAAACTGCAACAACCTGCATATTTTGCTCAGAAACACCTCCCATAGCGTGTAGATTCATCAAGCGTGCGATATTGATCAACGACATAAATGGCTCCGATTTGTTTTCATCGCCAGTCGCCACATCGATCACCACCTTATACTCCAAGGTAGGGTCTGGCTTTTCCGTAGCGTGGGGCGCGTCAAAAATGCCGCCAAATCCCTGAACTATAGGGAAAATCGGTTCGGGGTTGGTGTTTTGTGCCCATAGGCACGTAGTTACCAATAGGGTAAGGGTCCAGGCCAATGCTTTTTTCATCGAACAGTCGTTTTAGGGGTGAATGAGGAATAAGTGCTGTAAAAAAGGGCAGAGCCCACCAAAACCAAACAGGCTTGTGTGGTTTTAATGACTAGAGGGAATTGAAAATTCCACTGCTCAGGGTCCGTGTGTTTGCTCCAAATACCGATCAAGGCCCAGATGACCGCGATACCGTACATGGGGTTCTTGAACTTGATCAGGGTGGCAGAGGCAATCACAGCCCCAACCAACAATATCGCAGAAGTCCACTGGGCGTCTGCAATACCCCAACCAGAAAAATTTTGGGAGACCAAGAGTGCCGTAGCATTGGCGATGGTAGCCACAGTGATCCAACCGAAATAAAGACCCGTGGCGCTTTGGCGCAACAGGTGTTGGGTGCGGGGGCCTTGAGGCCCCCGCACCCCCGTTTGAGCCATGCGGATCAACGAATATAAAATCAGGAGCATGATCCCCATGGAGAGGCCAATCAATAAGTGGTGCCAAGCAAGGATCCAACATACATTGGCGACAAAATTGATGATCAACCAACGACTGTGTGCTTGGGTGACTGCGCCCACTTCACCTGCTATTTGATCTGGACGTTGGATCCAAAAAGCGACGATATACGCCAAAAGCAAGGTGTAAATCAATCCCCAGATGGAAAAAGTAGCCCCGGTAGGCGTAAACAAATTAGGCAAACGATCTGAGGCTTCACCCGTGGTGATACCGCCCAGTGGCAAAGCATTGGCCAGGTAATTCATCCACAAAACCAAGATCAATGATGCGGAAATCAGCAGGGGTAAACGGAAATTTTTCATGGTTTTTGGACCCTCGATGATGCTCAGGTAGGTTAAATATATTTACTTTTAGAGATACAATGTACCCCTATTTTATGAAAACTCACTTTTTCTTTTGGGTCAGTTTATGGATGATCTTGGGCGGATGTGCCCAGGAGACCTCTTCTAAGGAGTACCTCGTCGACTGCGGCGATCAGCCACTCGTGGGCCGACTAGCCATCAAAGGGATCTGTATGAATTACGTCATCGAAGTAGTGTCTGGAGATTTTAATCCTACCCAGGTAGTCGCGCAGTGGCGGGATCCAGGGACTGACCAGGTGTACACCAACGCATTTGCCTTGGGGAGCGTCTGTGATTTTCCGGAAAATCTTCAAGAAGGAGATACCTTTTCCTTTGTTTTTTCAAACCGAGATATCGGCAACTGTGCGGTCTGTTTAGCGTATAGACCGGTACCTGAAGTGAGTCAAACTATCGCGGTATGTCCAAATCCAACATTTTAACCCAGTAATTTAGTCCTATGTCACGCAGAACCTTCCTCAAACAAGCTGTTGCTGGCAGCACAGGCATCGCCCTATTGGGCTGTAAATCAGACGGAGTCCCCCCCACACCGGCTTCAGGTGGTGCTTTTCCCAGAATTATATCTACCTGGCAGCACGGGTTAGCGGCCAATGACGCCGCTTGGAAAACCCTGCAATCCGGAGGGTCAGGCTTGGATGCTGTGGAAGCAGGCGTGCGGGTGCCTGAAGCAGATCCAGAGGTGCGCTCTGTAGGCTACGGCGGTTATCCCGATCGCGAGGGCATAGTGACTTTAGACGCCTGCATTATGGATGCCCAAAGCCGATGTGGCTCTGTAGCCTTTCTCAGGGACATCAAACACCCGATCTCGGTGGCCCGACTGGTGATGGAAAAAACCCCACACATCATGCTCTGTGGTGATGGGGCGTTGGAATTTGCTTTGGAGCAAGGATTTGAACGGGAAAATCTGTTGACAGAAGCCTCTCGACTGGACTGGGAAAAATGGAAAGAGACTTCACAGTATCGCCCGGTAATCAATATAGAAAATCACGACACCATCAGTATGCTGCTGATCGATGGGCAACAAAATTTATACGCGGCCTGTACCACCAGCGGAGCGGCATGGAAAATGCACGGTCGCATTGGGGACTCCCCCATCATCGGAGCCGGTTTATTTTTGGACAACGAAGTGGGCGCAGCAGCAGCCACAGGGCTAGGCGAAGCGGTGATCCGCACCGCGGGAAGCGCGATGATTGTCGAGGCTATGCGCCACGGAATGTCCCCTGATGAAGCTTGCCGAATGGTGGTGGAACGAATTTCAACCCTACATAAAAACGATCCGGATTGGGAAAATCTTCAGGTCGGATTTATCGCCCTCAACAAGCGCGGAGTTTATGGCAGTTATAGCCTCAGACCTGGGTTTGACTTTGCGGTGACCGATCAACATGAAAACTCACACATGGTTCAAGCGACTTATGCTATTGGCCAGCAAGTTTAATGTTTGAGTTTTATAGGTAAATTTCGAAAGGCTGCGCAAAATGAATAATTAATTTTTATTCCTATTTAGGATACTTACCATTAAATTTTTTACAACTTCCATTTCTTCGGGTTTACTTGCTGCCATAAAAAGTGTCATACTTGCCAATGCCTCATTGCTGATTATTTGATTACCATTATTGTTGGTTAGTATATTATTGTGTCTGAGAAATAACAGAAAGCATGCCGCTGCAATTCTTTTATTACCATCAACAAACGCATGGTTTTTGATTATTAAGTACAAAAGAGTTGCTGCTTTTTCTTCTATGCTGGAATAAAAATCTATTTGACCAAACCCTTTAGTGATTTGTTCTATTGAACTCCGGAATCCTCCATCTTTTTCAACCCCAAACACTTCAGTATCAAAATCAACGATCATTTGGTTTATCAATGCTCGATACTCACTCTCTAAAGGGTAATTTGCTTTAACTAATGAAACACCTACTGTGTCGAGTTTCTCGTGGTCATAATCATCTAAAAGTTTTAAACCACTAGAAAAAGCATCAAGCCAATCAAAATCTATTTCACTTTTTCTCTCCGCAATCACCCTGTCAAGTATCTTTATACTAGATTTTAACACTTTGATTTCTTGGTTTTTTTGTTCAAGTCTTTCTTTGTTTATGGAATAACCTTGAAATAAGTACTCTTTTAAGCGAATGCTCGCCCATTGTCTAAATTGAGCTCCTCTTTTAGATTTAACCCTATACCCTACAGATATGATCACATCAAGATTGTAATACTTGATCGTTTTATTTTGATTTTTCCCTTTGATAGCCCCATGTATAGTGGTGTGTGCAAAATTTGCACATACCATACTTTCTAACAGCTCTCCATCTTTAAAAATGTTTCTTATGTGACGGCCAATAACAGTACGATCTCTTTCAAATAGTTCACACATTTGATCTTGATTTAGCCAAACAGTCTCATTTTCGAAAGTCACATAAACCTTTGTGATTCCGTCTGAACTTTGAAAAATTTCGATTTCACTGTTTTTCTTCACAAGAAAATTTATTGATGATCATAAAAAGATCAATACGCATTAAAGTAAACAAAAACATAAAAAGACCCACCTATTTTGGTTGAGTGATCAACTTCATGGATAAACCGAATTCCACTGCGCCCGGGTCAATCCGAAAATCACTCGATCTCCTCGAACTACTATAGGGTGTGCCCCAAGCTTGGTCACTGCTTTTTGGGAGCGAAAATTTTGATCGTACACATAAAATAGGACCTGTTCCACCTGTTGAAAAGCATGGTCCAACTGGGCTTTTTTCACGGCTGAATTAATCCCACTCCCCCATAAAGATGGATCAAAAAAAGTATATCCAATGGCTATTGAGCGGTTTTGAGGGTTAAACTCATAAAAACGCGTGCTGCCGACAATATCCTGAGTTTTTTGGGAAACCACCACGTAAAACCCCCATCCTTGCTCCATTCCTTGATCGAAAAATCGCTGAAACTCGGCGAGATCTCCCCTTTTTTTCTCGCTGTGCTGCGCCCAGATTACCGGATTTTTACCCACAGCGTATAACGACGCAAAATCTGAGGATAGTGCTGGCCTAATCAGCCAATGTTCAGCGTCTAGGGACTGAGAGAAATACGTATTATCCATTTTTTTGAGCCAGAAAATGAGCCAGCACCCCATTGGTCCAACCGAAACCATCTTGAACGGGATATTCTCCTCCGCCAGAAGGCAGATCAATAGCTACCACATTGTACTTTTCCATCATTTTACCTGTTTGCTCAAATACACGCTCATTCAAAGCTACCCAGCGATCCCTGATCAAATCAGCCAATTTTTGGTGTCCGTACTTGTGGAGGCCCAAAACGGTCATGTACTGTAAAGGCGCCCAACCATTTGGGGCGTCCCACTGCTGCCCTGTGGTCAGGCTGGTAGAAACCACACCCCCAGGCTGCAGAAAGTTGGCCTCAATAAAGGCAGCTACTCGATCCGCTTGCTCTTGACTAGCGACACCCAAAGCCAAAGGAAAAACTCCCGCTAAGGAAGGTACCGAGGTATGTTGCCCACTAGGCAGGAAAATATCTGAAAAGTATCCGATCTCCGGATTCCAAAACAATTGTTGAATCGACTCTTTTCGCTGATGAACTTGTGTCTGCCAATGTTCGAATTGAGGACTCCCGGTTCTGCTGTGCATAGCGGCTATGCTTTGTTCTAGATGAAACAGCAAACACTGTAAGTCCACAGGCGCGATGTCTGCAGCCCGAATAGTCACTAATCGATCAGGGTCTTCAAACCATCGAGCGGAAAAATCCCATCCTGAGGCACAAGCCGCCCGAACGTGGCGATAGAATTCTTGTGGGTTTGGAGCGGACTGTGCGTCGTGCAGATCCGTGGCGTACATTTCCGGACGTGGTCCACTCAAACGATCAAAATACCTGTTCAGTCTGAAACCTGACAACTCATCCACCTCAGTCATCCAAAAAGAATGCTCTTTTTCCAGTTGCGGGAGGTAGGTATCTCCGACCTCATCCCCGTAGACGGAAGCGAGTAATTCCACCATCATGGAAAAAAAGGGAGGTTGTGATCGACCTAAAAAATAGGTGCGGTTTCCGTTGGGGATAAACCCAAAACGATCGATCATCCAAGCAAAATTATCCACCATTGATCGAATCACCTCGTGGAGTCCGTGCGCCTTGAGTCCCAGCTGGGTAAAATAACTGTCCCAATAGTAGATCTCGTTAAATCGACCGCCTGGCACAATATAACTATAGGGCAAAGGCACCAGAGAACTGCCTTCGACCCCTTGATCTGAATCGCGAAGCAACAGCGGCCACAGTCGCTTTAAATGAGCCGTGACGCCCTGGGAAACGTTGCTTTCAAATCCTGAGGCAGGCGTAGGTTGAAACGCAAAATGTGTCTCAAAAAAAGATTTTAAGTCAAAACCTGGTTGGTCTTTTTGTTCCTGATAAGCGCGGTTAATCATTTCAGGGGCATACAGGGGTTGGGCGTCGGAGATGGATTTGCCATCTGACCATATACCGCTCAGATGTGCATCGACAAAAAGCGCTCCAAAAACCTGTTCTACAGGGAGGTAACTCATACTAGGTGTTTTCTTGGGTCCATCGGCGCAACAAGACCAATGCACCGAGCAATAAAGCCATGGGCAACAAGGTATAGCTAAAAGCTTCAGAGGCCCCTACGTGTTTAAACAAAAGTCCGATTAACCGAGATCCTAAGGTACCTCCAACGGCAGAAAAAATAATGATCAAACCCGACATAGCACTGTGGCTGTGTTTGGGCAACGCACTCAATGCCACGGAATTTAACAAAGGATAAATCGGCGCAATAAACAATCCAACTATGGGAAAAGCATAGCCCAATAAGGGAATATCGCTTAGGGTAGTCACCCCGTCAATCTTTGACGCTACGGCCATGGGCAGCACCCAATAGACCATTGCCATTGCCGCAGCCAAGCAACCCAGAAGCACCCAAAACCACGAAATATAGCGGGTCAACACACCCGCAGCTATGCGCCCCACACCTAGGGAAACGGCCAAAATACTCGCCATCATGATCGCCAGATTTTCAGGAAGCGCCAACACTCGGTCATTAAACGTCGGCAACCAAGTCATGATCCCTTGTTCAATCATCACAAATAAAAAAGCCGAGACCACAAAAACAAGCACCAAAGGCTTGACCAACAGACGAAACATGGCGGCAAAGTCCTCCCCCAACCCAGCGGAATCACTTGACGCTACGGCTGTTAAGGCAAATGGTGCCCGCCATAAAAACACAAAAGAAAGAGCAGACAAACCTGCCAACACCCAATACACACGCAACCAGGAATCCGGATCTGAACCGGTGTTAAAAGCGGGGAATAAAAAATAAGCCAGGGCGATCCCAAACATAAACACCCCCTCTATGTTGCTCATCAAGGCATTGTGCTCTTGTTGGTTGGCGGTCACCAACCCAATACTGGCATAAACCGACACCTTAATCAAGGCAAAAGAAGCGCCTACTGCGGCAAACAAGGCCTTGGCCCACCAAAAAGAATTGCCAAAATACATGCCCAAACAGGCAAGCGTTACCAAACCCAAAGAGAACAACATGGCTTTTTTATAGCCGATTCGAGGAAGAAAAGAAGCCACCAGAAAAGAGACAATCGCGATGGGCATGTCCTTAAACAATTCCAAGGTGCTCGCAGCCACCTCATCCACCCCGTATACATTTTGAGACTTGAGAATTACAATGCCCACAGAATTGAGCAGGATGGCAAACACAAAATAGTTGATGAATAGCGCTGCCTTAAAAGCTTGGTTGTTCATTGAAAAGGATACTATCGTTTAACATTTAGGTTGACCTAACTCGGCTAGGTGATCAAATTACCTTCATCATCCCACTCTGCCTGGGTGTTCCGCTTGGTTACATCCAAAAAATGGGGCATCCAGGCTTCTGGATAAGAAAGTCCGTGTTCCTCGAGGACTTCTTGAGGAACGCCGTCCCATACATTGGGCTGGTTCCCTTGGTATCCCAGCTCTGCAATGCCCACCGCTGAAGTGTAGTAGCTCGTGACCACTAAGTTGCGCAGCGTCGCAAAAAATGAAACCTCTTGCCGCTGTACCTGAGCCTCTGGATCTGGGTATGCGATGGAGGTCAACACCTCGTGTTGTTGGTCCTCGGTCAGGGAAATAAAGGGAGTCCCGTACTCTTTGCGACACCTGTGGTCTAGCCCCATCAAACCTCCGCGCAGCGGGGACTGAAAACCGGGGTATTCCTTGACCATAAACTCGATAAACTCGAGGGTACCCGCTTGGTCTATATCTCCGTGCTCGTTGGCAGGCATGATCAAATGAGCAAGTCGATGAATGGTTTTTTGTTCGTGTTCATTAAAAAACACCTCAGCGAGTAAGCGGCTGTCGTGTTCCATTTCTTTGGGCGTTCTTCCGTATTGGTGGTCCCATACCTTTTGGGCCAACGCCTCTTTATCGCCCCCCACACAGGATTCGAGGGCCAGGGCGCCCACCATAGCTGAACCCATCAATAGGGATTGTATGCTCTGTCTTCTATCCATGGCTTAGATGTTTTGTTTTTTTAATGCTTCCACAATATAGTCTGAGGTGCGCCAAGCCAAGGCCAATATGGTCCAGGTCGGGTTTTTATCCGCTTGAGACACAAACGGACCACCGTCGACAATAAACACGTTGTCGACCTCGTGCATCTGCTCGAATCGGTTGACCACTGAGGTTTTGGGGTCATCCCCCATTCGGGTAGTTCCTACCTCGTGGATGATGCGCCCAGGGGTGTGTAATCCATAGTTTTGGTCAGCACCTGGTTTTTGTCCCAAGACTACGCCCCCCATATTTTCGATAATCTGTTCAAAGGTATCGTGCATGTGTTTGGCTTGCTTGCGTTCGTGATCGCTCCATTTGTAGTGGAAACGCAACACAGGAATACCAAACTCATCGACCACATTGGGGTCAATTTCGCAGTAATTATCGCGAAGTGCGATGGATTCGCCACGACCTGACATCCCCACTACAGCCCCGTAATACTGACGGACCTCTTCGCGGATTTTCGGCCCATATCCACCCACAGGCAGCCCCAAATACTCGTTGAGGTAGTTGTGGTTAAAGCCAAAACCATAGGAAGGCATACCCAATCCACCCCACACTTCGATGTGATAACCCCTGGGGAAATCGAGCTTTTTGTTGTCCAACCACCAAGGCGAATACAGGTGTAATCCTCCGACACCATCCTCGTTATATATTTTTCGATTCATCAACTTAGGGACAAAACCCATGCGGTCAGCCCCGGTAGAATCGTGCAAATATCGACCCACCGTATCGCTGGAATTTCCCAATCCATTGGGGTGTTGTGGGCTTTTTGAATTCAATAAGATACGCGCTGAACTACAGGCAGACGCAGCCAGCACGACCACTTTAGCTTTAATGCGGTATTCTTGTCGGTCCTCCTTATTGACGTACAGCACACCTGTGGCCCGCCCTTCATCGTCAGTGGTCACCTCGCGAACCATGGCGTTCATGTACAAGTCCACCCGACCTGTATTTTTGTGGGCGGGGATCACCAAACACGAACTCGAGGAAAAATCCGCGTAAATCTGGCAGGATCGACTGCATTGATTGCAGTAATAACAGACCCCTCGTTCCTGGTTGATGCGCTTAGTGACAATGGACATTCTGGAGGGAATAACCTTCACCCCAGTTTTTTCCGCTCCCATTTTGTAGTACAATTCGTGTAAACGCGGTTTGGGCGGTGGTAAAAAGAATCCATCAGGCTCGTTGTGCAAGCCCTCTTTGGTGCCAAAAATACCGATCAGTTTGTCGACCTTGTCGTAATAAGGCTTGATATCCTCGTAGCTGATGGGCCAATTTTCACCCAGGCCATCTTTATTTTTGGACTTAAAATCCTCTGGGCCAAAACGCAGTGAGATCCGGCCCCAGTGGTTGGTTCTCCCCCCCATCATTCGCGCGCGAAACCAGTCAAATTTGGTGTCGCCCACTTGGGTGTACGGCTCTCCTTCTATTTCCCAGCCCCCGTACAAGGCGTCAAAATCCCCAAAAGCCCGCTGGGTGCTAGCCCCTCGTCGGGGCGATTCATACGGCCATTTAAATTGGGTTTGTTGGGCTGGATCTGCTGGATCAAAATAGGGGCCTGCTTCTACGACAGCCACGTTTAGTCCCGATTCAGAGAGCACTTTGGTGGCCATTCCTCCGCCGGCTCCAGAGCCGACAATAACCACGTCATAAGTTTTTGATTGGTCAATGATTTGCATCTTTGTAGTATATTGCTACCGCTTGGGTGATTTGACCCTTAAAGTATCTATTTTTCATTGAGTAACCAAAAAATGTCATGACAGAAATCATCAGAAAATCCAATGGACAGATCGTCGTTAAAGGAGAAGTAACGCTCACCGATGAGCACGGGACCGAAATAGAACACGGGCCTCGATTTACACTTTGCGGCTGTGGAAAAACGGGAACTCCACCATTTTGCAACGGAGCCCACAACGGCTAAATGCTCAAAATTTCGTATCTTTAAAGAATGCGCCTAACTGTTTCGCTCGCTCGACTAGTCAGTGCTTTACTGCTGCTGGGGATCTTTGTGACCCCCATGGTGGTACAATGGCACCATGGCTTTGAAGCTAAGCACGAAGTCAAATGCGAACAGGCAGACCACCATTTTCACCAAGCCAAACCCAAGTGTTGGGTTCACCATATGCGCTTGGCGCCCATGCAGCTTGAATCCCCTTTGGTATTTCAACTTTGGATCCCTGGGGTGACCCGTGAAAAAAGCTGTTTTTTCAAGCCCTATGAGGCTTCTTTTTACCAACCTAAAAATCCATTGCGCGCGCCCCCTTCGGGCTTGATCTAGTCTTCACTGAATTATTGATCAATCAAAGCGCTATGCGAATCTTCTTTTTTTTCTGCGCCCTAGGCATTAGTCTGTGGGGCTACAGTCAATCGACCTACCACTCCCTAAAGGGCAGGGTTTTGGACCTGACGGACCAAAACCCCATGTCTGGAGCTGCCGTGCAGTTACTCGGCACCGACAAGACGGCGATAACCGATCTTGAGGGTCGGTTCTTGATGGTAGATATTGTCCCAGGAAAATACCGAGTGCGCATCATCCACCCGTTTTGTGAGCCCTTAGAGGCCGCTGTTGACCTGACCCAAAATCGAGCACAGGAGTTCTTTATTGAGCACCACATCCACCTGTTGGACGAAGTGATGGTGCAAGCATCCGTGCTCCAAGACCCTAATGCGGGCAACAGTGCACAAAAAATTCAAGGCGCACAGATCGAACGGGCCCAAGGAGGTAGCATCGGTGACTTGATCAGCCAGATAAGTGGTGTGAGCAGTCTTAAAACGGGCAACAATGTGGTCAAACCCATCATCCACGGACTGCACAGCTCTCGGGTAGCCATGATGCTCAACGGAGTGCGTATTCAAGATCAGGAATGGGGCGCGGAACACGCCCCTATGGTCGACTTGAGTGCGTTATCTGCAGTCACTGTAGTCAAGGGGGCACAGGCCTTGAGGTACTCCGGTGACGCATTGGGCGGGGTGGTGATCGCTCAATCTACGCGTCCCGTACACCAAGACACCTTGTGGGGCAAAGTCCAAACGTCTTTCCAAGACAATGGACGGGGGTATCAAAGCAGTGTTCAACTCAACCGGAGCCGCGCTAGTGGGTGGTTCTCTAGCATGACCGCGGGATTCCAAAAACAAGGAGACCTTGAGGCGCCCGATTACCTGTTGACCAACACCGCTATGGAGCAAAAAAGCTGGAGCGGACAATGGGGGTGGAAACAAACTGACTTTGGATTCTCCGCTTATGGTTCTTGGATCGGTAGCGACTTGGGTATATTGGCCGCGTCCCACCTTTCTGGGGCAGAGGATCAATTCAGGGCCTTGAGCGCGCAACAACCTTTGATCATTCGAGAGTTTGACTATGTCATCGATGCGCCGCGTCAGGCAGTCGGTCACGGTCTAGCCAGGATTGACGGGTATTATCGCCATGCAATTTGGGGTACGATATCCGGTCAAATCGACTACCAATTCAACCAGCGCAAAGAGTTCGATGCGCGCAGAGGATCCCTAAAAGGAACTCCTGCTCTAGACTTGACCTTGCAGAGTTTTAACGCCAACCTACACGTTAAAAACACAACCCAAAAACAGACGACCATTGAATACGGTTTGGTGGTTGGCAACCAATCCAATGAATCAAATCCCGGAACTGGAGTGAAGCGGTTAATTCCCGATTATCAATCCCAACAGTACGCCGGGTATTTATTGGGGTCTCAGCCTTTGAGCGATCAATGGATCATCGATACAGGGGTACGACTCGACCACCAGGCCATCAAAGGATATAAATACTACCGAACCGGTTTTTGGGACCAGCGTCAGTACGGAAATGACTTCAGCGATTGGGTGGTGTGGAAAGAAGACCAGCAAATGCTGACCCGACCACAACTTACCTATACGACCTGGTCGGGAAGTTTAGGGCTACATCGAGATGCAGGCCGCGGTTGGGAACAATACCTGAATATCTCTCGGGCGAGCAGAGCGCCCAATCCCGCCGAACTCTTCAGTGAAGGCCTGCACCATTCTGCAGCGAGTATAGAGCTTGGCGATATTCGGTTTAATCCTGAAATAGCCCACAAAATAAGTTTGACTTGGACCAAAAAAACAGGGAAAACCTCTTTTGATATCCACCCGTACGCGCAGTGGATCGACGGATTTATGCTGCTGGTACCCACAGGAGCCATGCAGACCATCCGGGGGCATTTTCAAGTGTGGGAATACCGACAAACCCAGGCCTCTATTTGGGGGATTGACTTAGATGCAGGGCATCAATGGAACGAACATTGGCGCTCTTCGCACCAAGTTTCTTGGCTGCGTGGAACCGATACCACTCGGGACGAGCCTTTGATGATGATGCCACCGCCGACGATCAACAACCAACTAGCTTGGAACAAAGGGGTGTGGTCCTGGAGTTTGGAGTACCAATGGACAGCCGAGCAAACCAGGTTCCCCAGCTACAACATATCGGTGTTTATCCCCACCGAAAACAACACGGTAGACGTGGACTTATCCACACCACCCGGCGCCTATGGACTGTGGCATACCCGATTGGAATACCAAGTCAACAAACCAGGAAAAATCCAACCAAAAGTTGGATTATCGATCCGCAATGCAACTAACTTAAATTACAGAAACTACCTGAATCGCCTGCGTTTTTACGCTGATGACTTAGGGCGTTCTATTCAACTTTATTCTATTTTAAAATTCTAATTCATATGAAAAAACTACTATTTATATACGGACTTATTGGACTGACCGCACTTTCATGCAGCAAAGATGAAGTGCCCGAAGAAATCAACGAAGAAGAACTGATCACCACGATTGAAGTGGCGTTAAGCAGTGCTGAAGGCAATGTCACCCTGGCGTACAGAGATCTGGATGCAGAGGGCCCTCAACCGCCGACCATCAGTGTATCTGGACCATTGAAGTCCGGGGTCCGCTATGTGGGTTCCGTCACTTTTCTGAACGAGTCGGAAAGCCCTGCGGAAAACATCACCGAGGAAGTTGAAGCAGAATCCGATGAGCACCAAGTGTTTTTTGTGGCCAATGGTTTTTCGCTCAACCTAGAGTACCTCAACAACGACGGTAATGGGCAACCGTTGGGAACTGCATTTGCCATCACTCCCACCCAGGGATCGGGCACCTTGACGGTCATGCTCAGACACCTACCCACCAAGCCCAACAACGGAAATCCGGATACAGCGGGTGGTGAAACCGATGTGTTGGTGAGTTTTTCAGTCAACGTTCAATAACACCTCTAGTGTTAAAAATTAAGGGGCGGCCTGTGGCCGCCCCTTTTTGTTATGACTTTTCCCAAATCGAGCGCATCGGTTGCCAACTCAACGAATAGTCAGGGGCCGAACCTGAAGCACTCACTACGGATACACGGTCCCAGGGTGTGGTGGGAAATACCTGTAGGGTCATGACCTGATCGCCATCACCGACAAAGAGTTCTATGGAGGACGCGTCTAAGTAAAAAGAGACCGGTGTGTTGTCCAAAGGGTTATCCCAATCCATCTGCACAGGAGCTGCGACAAACGCTTCGCTAAACGAAACATCCCCAGAAGCGGATCGATCCACCGTGATTCTGTTTTTTGTAGCCTCAAAGGTGAACACTACCGATTGACCAGAGGCATTGGACAACGTCCAGACTTGATCTCCGGTTACTTGGCCCTGCAAATGCCCTTGACTGGGTTGGGTCCACGGTTGATCCATGGTAACTGCTTCAGCAGCACCCTGACTATATGATGCTAGCGCAGGTAAAGGCTTGGTGCGCAACCTAGGCCCTTGTGGGGTAGGTCGCAAGCTCAAGGTTCTCGCCAAGGTCATCGAAGAACGCCACTCCTTGGTGGGTGTTTGCTGGCCATAGGCCCAATTGCTCATCCAGCCGATAAACTGTCTGGATCCATCAGGGGTATGGTTATACGTCACCCCGGCGTAGTTGTCCGTGCCCCCGTCGATCCACAAAGGGTCTTTTTGATCGGTAGTAAACGCGGTTCCGTCAAAATCACCCACAAAATATTGGGTGCCACTTCCTCCATTGGGCGCGCCTGGATTGATACTGACCAACATCACCCAACGGACCTGGTCCGTACCCTCGACAGGTAAAGCAAACAAGTCAGGGCATTCCCAAACACCTCCGTGGGCCCCTAGTTCATGGCCAAAAGTGCTTTGCTGAGCCCAGTCGATCAAATTCTTAGAACCCCAAATCTGCACGTGATCTCCAGCCACCAATAGCATGGTCCAAGCTTGCGTCAGGTCGTTCCAAAACACCTTGGGGTCTCTAAAATCGCGAATGCTGTTTGGGTTTTTGATCACCGGATTCCGGTCGTACTTGGTCCAGGTCTGACCGTTGTCCAAGCTGTAGGCCAATCCCTGAGTTTGAAAATCGTTAAACCCTTCCTTCTCCCGCTCAGCTTTATGGTAAGTGAACAAGGCCACCATGGGCGGGTTTTCCAAAGTGCCTAATCCACTGGTGTTTTGGGTATCCACGACCGCAGAACCGGAAAAGATATAGCCGTGCTGGTCGGGAAACAAGGCGATGGGTTGGTGGGTCCAAGAAACCAAATCAGTCGAGGTGGCGTGTCCCCAATGCATGGGGCCCCAAACGATATCCTCTGGGTAGTACTGATAGAATAAATGATAAACTCCTTGGTGATAAACCAACCCATTGGGGTCATTCATCCAATGCGCCTCTGGGGAGAAATGCAGTTGTGGGCGATAGGCCTCATCATAAGCAGCCGTTTCCACAGCGGGAGTTATTTCTTTTTTGTTTTGACAGGCAGCTAGGGCCAATAGGGCGCAGGTCAGCGCTGCGGTGCGAAATACTTGAGACACGATACAATCATTTTGAGCTAAAATAGTACTTTTTGGACAGGTCATCGACGCTTTGTCATTTATGACAGCTGAGGCGCTTTTTGTTAAATCCTTGAACTAGCGGGACACCGCCTGGATATTTTGTTACATTTGTGCCCATGAAAGTCCAAGCACTTTTATTGTCTTTAGCCCAGGGGTCCTTTTCGTATAGGACAACCCCAAGGTTGCCACGCCCGTAAGGGTGTGTCTTTTTATGGAATTAGGTGTGTCCAATTCCCCCCTCGAACTCAAAATCCTTTTTTACTTATTTCACTAAACACCATGTTGTGCTATGCGCATCCTTGTTGCTGATCGTACTCATTTTAAATACGCATCTATCATTTGCGACACCATCGAAGAATCTGCGAAAATCAGAGGAACGGGTATCGCCAAACGAACCCCGGAATACATTCAAAAGAAAATGGAAAACGGGAATGCGATTATCGCTTTGCGCGGTGAAGATTTTGTCGGGTTCTGTTATATCGAAATATGGGGTCACGAAAAATTTGTGGCCAATTCAGGCCTCATAGTTCATCCTGATTTTAGAGGTACTGGATTAGCGAAAAGAATTAAACAGGCTGCCTTTGACCTCTCCAGAAAGAAATTTCCAGAAGCCAAACTTTTTGGTATCACGACAGGACTTGCCGTGATGAAAATCAACTACGCTTTGGGATACAAGCCTGTGACCTTTTCTGAATTGACCGATGATCCAGAATTTTGGAACGGTTGTAAAACATGTAAGAACTTTGACATCCTGACCCGTACGGAACGCAAAATGTGTTTGTGTACCGGTATGCTCTATGATCCCCAGGTGAAAAAACCTGGGTTGAAAGAGCGCATATTCAATCCCAAAGCATTTCAACGCCTGAAACAAATCAAGGAAAAACTATTGCTAAAAGCCCAAAAAAAATGAAAAAACTAGTACTCGCCTATTCCGGAGGCCTCGACACCTCTTATTGCGCCAAAAGCCTGTCGTTGGCTGGATATGAAGTCCATGCGGTGACGGTGAATACGGGGGGATTTGCCCCGGAAGAAATCGCTGAGATCGAACGCAAAGCACTGGCCATGGGGGTACATAGTTACACCGCCATCGACTCGGTGCGCCGTTTTTACACCAAAGTAGTGCGTTACTTGATTTTCGGCAATGTGCTTAAAAACAATACCTACCCATTGTCGGTCAGCGCTGAACGCGTAGTTCAAGCCCTGGAAATTGTCCAGTACGCCCAAAAAATAGGCGCCACCCACATCGCCCATGGATCTACCGGGGCCGGTAATGACCAGGTCCGATTTGACTTAATTTTCCGCATCATCGCTCCCGAAATGAAGTTGATCACCCCCATCCGGGATGAAGCATTAAGTCGGGAAACTGAAATCGCTTATTTACAAGCTCAAGGTGTTGAAGGACAATGGGAAAAAGCCAAATACTCCATCAATAAAGGACTTTGGGGCACCTCCGTAGGTGGGGTGGAAACCTTGACTTCGGAAAGACCCCTACCCGAACATGCCTACCCGACCCAACAGACCGAAAACACCCCGCGTACTCTACGCCTTGGTTTTAAATCAGGAGAACTTGTGTCGATCGACGGGCGCGTAGACGCGCCACAAGTCCTCATTCAAGAGTTGGAGCGCATCGCAGGTCCTTATGGCATCGGTCGCGACATCCATGTGGGGGATACGATCATCGGCATCAAAGGCCGCGTTGGTTTTGAAGCAGCCGCTGCCTTGTTGACCATCAAAGCCCACCACCTACTCGAAAAACACACCCTCAGCAAGTGGCAACAATTCCAAAAAGAACAAATCGGTAATTTTTATGGGATGCTCCTGCACGAAGGCCAATACCTGGATCCTGTAATGCGCAACCTGGAGGCTTTTCTAATCGACAGTCAAAAAGCGGTGGAAGGCACGGTCATCGTCACCCTACACCCCTACCGATTTACCCTGGACGGGGTTGATTCTCCTAACGACCTCATGCGTTCGTCATTCGGATCTTACGGGGAAGAAAACAAGGCTTGGACGGCGGAAGACGCCAAAGGATTTATCGCCATCAGCGCCAATGCCGGAATGATTTACAACTCGATACATCCATACCATGATTAAAGCAGGCATCATCGGCGCAACAGGGTATACTGGAGGAGAGCTCGTACGCATCCTCAGCCAGCACCCAGCCGTCACCATTGATTTTTTGTATTCAACCACTCGATCAGGTCGCCCGGTCCACAGCGCCCATCCTGATCTGTTAGGGATGGTGGATATGACCCTGACGGACCGGGTTAATCCCGAAGTGGATGTGGTCTTTTTGTGTTTGGGTCACGGGGCTTCAGCGACTTTTTTAACCGAGCATCCCTTTAGTGCTCGCACGAAAATCATCGACTTAAGCACGGACTTTAGAGCCCAAAAAGACGCCTCATTTGCTGGAAGAAACTTTGTCTACGGACTGTGCGAAACCCAAAAGAAAGCGATTGAAGGAGCGGATGCTGTGGCCAATCCCGGCTGTTTCGCCACGGCCATCCAATTGGCCCTAGCTCCGCTCGCTGCTCATGGATACTTGCAGCAACCAGTTCATATCAACGCAACCACCGGAAGCACCGGCGCAGGTGCTGCCCTGTCGGAATCTACTCATTTTAGCTGGCGCAACAATTCGATGTCTTGGTATAAAGCCTTTGAACACCAGCACTTAGGAGAAATCGGCGAGCAATTGGGCGGGCTTCAAAAAACCCATCCCAAACTCTATTTTTTACCCCAAAGAGGAAATTTTGCCCGCGGAATTTGGGCCACTGCTTATACGTCCTATTCCGGGACACTGAAGCAAGCCAAACAGCTATTTGACGATTTCTATGCCGATGCGCCATTTACGCACCGATCTGAAGATCCGATTCACTTAAAAGCAGTAGTAAACACTAACTTCTGTCACCTGCACCTACACCTTTTTGAAGATCAGCTGCTGATCACCTCAGCGATTGACAACCTGCTTAAAGGGGCCTCAGGCCAAGCCGTACAAAACATGAACCTCATCTTTGGATGGGAAGAACACCTAGGGTTATTACTGAAACCCTCCGCATTTTAACGCTTATGAAAATCGCCATCATCGGAACGGGAAATCTAGGAAAAGCGCTCGCGCGCGGCATCCTCAACACCAACGGAGCCACCTCCATGGTGCTGACCAAAAGACATACCTCCAGTATCCAAGAATTTGAATCCTACGGGAACGTGACCATAACGACCGATAATCGGTTGGCCGTACAACAATCGGATATCCTGATCTTTGCCGTACAACCCAGCCAACTCAAAACCATCCTGACTGAAGTCAACGATCTTCTAGAAGAACGTCATGTGGTCATTTCCACAGCTGCAGGGTGCAGCATCGCCTTTATCGAGGAAATAGTAGGGCCTGATCGGTACTTGATTCGGGCCATGCCCAACACCGCTTTATCGGTGGGCAGTTCGATGACCTGCATCTGCAGCAATCCAAAAGGAGAAAAAAGGGTGGCGTTGGCTCAAGCCATTTTTGAGCGCATGGGACATTCGATGGTGATTCACGAGGAACTGATGCAAGCAGCTACCGTGGTTTGTGCCAGCGGGATTGCTTTTTGGATGCGCCTGATCAGAGCCACCACCCAATCCGCCATTCAGTTGGGATTTGAAGCCCGCGAAGCCCAAGAACTCGCCGTCTATACCTGTCGCGGAGCTGCTGACCTACTCGTCAAATCCAACTCACACCCAGAAGCGGAAATTGACAAGGTAACCACCCCAAAAGGGTGTACCATCGCAGGGCTCAACGAGATGGAACACCAGGGCATGAGTTCTGCATTGATACAAGGCATGCAACGCTCATTTGAAAAAATAAGTAACATTACTCGAGAACAATTATGAAGCCATTTGACGTTTATCCACTGTACGACATCACCCCCGTAAAGGCAGAGGGATCTGTGGTCTGGGATGACAAAGGCACCCCATACCTAGACCTATACGGAGGGCACGCGGTAATCTCTATCGGACATACCCACCCGCATTACGTGGCCCGAATCAAGGAACAACTCGACCGCATGGCCTTTTACAGCAATGCGGTGCAAAACCCCTTACAACTAGCACTCGCTCAAAAACTGGGCGCCCTCTCCGGGTTGGAAGACTACCAGCTGTTTTTGTGCAACTCAGGCGCAGAGGCCAACGAAAACGCCCTCAAAGTAGCTTCCATGGTCACTGGAAAAGCTGAAGTGATCGCCTTCACACACAGCTTCCACGGGCGCACCTCCGCGGTGGTGGCGGTGACGGACAATCCGAAAATTGTGGCGCCCCTCAACGCACAACACCAAGTGCATTTTGTTGATTTTGGCGATCAAAAGCGACTTGAGGAATTACTGGCCACCGGAAAAATCGCTGCCGTGATTGTAGAACCCATCCAAGGTGTGGGTGGATTGGATATGCCTTCCGCGGAGTTTTTGCAACAGATTTCGGCCGCTTGTAAAGCGCATGGAGCGATGATGATCGCAGACGAAGTTCAGTCTGGATACGGACGTTCCGGTCGATTTTTTGCCTTCCAGCACGCCGACATTAGCCCAGACATCGTCTCCGTAGCCAAAGGTATGGGCAATGGATTTCCGATTGGGGGTATATTAATCGCCCCCCACATCGAAGCGAGCTACGGAATGTTGGGGACCACCTTTGGCGGCAATCACCTGGCCTGCGCAGCAGCACTCGCCGTTTTAGAAGTGATCGAATCTGAGGGTCTGATGCGTAATGCCACGGCTATGGAGCCCTATTTCAAAGCCAAAGCAGCCCAAATCCCCCAAGTTCTTCACGTAAAGGGCCGTGGGTTGATGCTGGGATTGGCCTTTGAGGCACCGGTAGCTCCGCTGCGCAATCGTCTGATCCACGAACACCACATCTTTACCGGATCGGCCAGCGATCCGAAGGTATTGCGTATTTTACCGGCGCTAAACATCAAAAAAGAACACATGGACCAGTTCTTTGACGCATTAACTCAAGCACTCGCATGAAAAATTTCACCGCATTATCGGACCTCAACCCCTTTGGGGAGCACCTAAAGGGCGCATTGGCCTTAAAAAAAGATCACCGCAAAGCGGCGACTTTGGGACAGGGTAAAACTTTGGGCATGTTGTTTTTCAACCCCTCACTGCGCACCAGGTTGAGCACCCAAAAAGCGGGTCGTCTCTTGGGGATGGAGGTTGTGGTCATGAACTTTGGCAGCGAGGGGTGGCAATTGGAATTCGGCGATGGTGTGGTCATGGATGGCGGCAAAGCGGAGCACATCAAAGAAGCGGCTGCTGTGTTGTCCCAATATTGCGATGTAATTGCCGTGCGCTCCTTTGCAGAACTCAAAAATCAAGCGGAAGACCAAGCGGATATAGTGCTTAACGGATTTTTAAAATACGCCGGGGTACCGATTGTCAATATGGAAAGCGCTACGGGTCATCCCCTGCAGGCATTGGCCGATGCGATGACCATCGAAGAGCACAAAAAAAGGGCTAATCCAAAAATAGTATTGACATGGGCGCCCCACCCCAGAGCACTCCCCCAAGCCGTTCCCAATTCATTTGTTGAAATGATGCAGTTGATGGGTGGCCCTACCGCTATTGCCCATCCAAAAGGATACGAACTAAACCCAGAGCTCACCCGAGGAATCCCCATTTACCACAACCAAGAAGAAGCCCTGGAAGACGCAGACTTTGTCTACGTGAAAAACTGGAGCGCCTCTGACCCATACGGGGCTGTACTTAACACAGACCCGAGTTGGATGGTCAACCTGGATAAATTGGGCTCAGCCCAAATGATGCATTGCTTGCCTGTGCGGCGCAATGTAGTCGTCGCTGACGATGTGCTGGATTCCGCTCAATCATTAGTGCTCCAGCAAGCCAATAACCGCACTTACTCCGCCCTGTATGTGCTTCACCAAATACTCCAACACTAACCATGCCTAAACCACAGGTCCACATCGTAAAAATTGGGGGCGGCATCCTCGAGGATACCGTTCGTCTCGAAGCACTGCTCCAAGATTTTGCCTCCCTAAAAGGGCCGAAAATCTTGGTACACGGGGGCGGAAGAGACGCCTCTCTTTTGGAAGCTCAATTGGGTATCCCAACGACCATGATTGATGGTCGTCGGGTTACCTCTTCAGAAAGCCTTAGAGTGGTGACCATGATGTATGCGGGATGGACCAATAAAAGCATCGTGAGCTTACTTCAGTCTTTTGGCGTTAATGCCCTAGGGCTGTCCGGTGCAGACGGCAATGTGATCGAAGCGCGTAAACGCACTCCTTCTCCTGTCGATTATGGCTATGTAGGCGATATTCATCAGGTGGATGCGTCCGGGATTACCGGAATAATGGAGGCTGGATTTACCCCGGTATTCTGCGCCATTACCCACGACAAAAAAGGACAATTACTCAACACGAATGCAGATACGATAGCCGCGGCTATCGCGGCTGCACTCACTGAGCAATATGATGTTCGACTGACTTACTGCTTTGAAAAACAAGGCGTCCTCTTAGACCTCAACGATCCGCTTTCCCTGTTGACCGAATTGAACCGACAAAAGTTCGAAGAACTGGTCGATCAAGGGGTGATACACCAAGGTATGCTTCCTAAGCTGAACAATTGTTTTACTGCGCTCAAACTAGGTGTAGGACACATTGAAATTGGATCGGAATCCATGCTCCAAAAACCAGAACAACCCAGAACAACCATCATCCACTAATCATGGATAAAAACAAAGAATTGATCCAAAAATATACCCTTGAGGCCATTGAGCTGCTCAAACAGCTGATTGCGACGCGTTCTTTTTCAGGTCAAGAGCATGGAACTGCCGAGCTGATTCATCAATGGTTGACTTCAAGAGGGGTGACTACCAACCGTCAAGGCAACAATGTCTGGGCCACCAACCTACATGTTGACCCTGCAAAGCCCACTTTATTGCTCAACTCACACCACGACACGGTACAGCCCAACCAAGGCTATACCCGAGATCCGTATCTGCCTGAGGTGGTCGATGGACGTTTGTACGGTTTAGGGAGTAATGATGCCGGAGGTGCGCTGGTGAGCTTGATGGCTGTATTTATGGCGTTTTATCACGAGGTAGATTTAACCCATAATTTGGTGCTGGCGGCCACGGCTGAAGAAGAAAATTCTGGCCCCAATGGTTTGGTGGGTCTACTCAACACCCTCCCGCATATCGATGTGGCCATTGTGGGTGAACCCACACAAATGCAGCTAGCTATTGCAGAAAAAGGCTTAGTTGTCTTTGACGGTGTCGTAGAAGGTACCGCCTCACATGCAGCACACCCCAATGAGAACAATCCCATCTATGGAGCAATCCCGGTGCTTGAGTGGTTTAAAAACTATCGTTTTGATCGAGTATCTCCTCAATTAGGACCTGTTAAAATAACGGTCACCCAAATTCAAGCAGGGGTGCAACACAATGCCGTTCCCGCCCAACTTCACCTGGTGGTTGACGTACGCGTCAATGAGTGCTATACCAATGCTGAAATTGCCGGGCAACTCCAAGCAGACGCCCCCTGTACACTTACCCCTAGATCCCTAAGGCTCAACTCATCAGGTATTGCTCCACAGCATCCCCTAGTTCTATCAGGGCTTGCCTTGGGACGCACCACCTACGGAAGCCCGACCTTATCGGACCAAGCGGTATTGAGTTGTCCCTCCCTAAAAATGGGACCTGGAGACAGCACGCGAAGCCACAGCGCTGATGAATTTATCTATCTGGATGAATTGCTGGAAGCTCCTGAAATTTATGTTCAATTACTGAACCCTTTTTTAAAACCACAAGACCATGAAACTCTGGGATAAAGGACAACCTACCGACCAAAAAATAGATCAGTTCACCGTGGGGATGGACAGAACACTCGACCTGTTGATTGCGCCTTATGATGTTCAAGCATCCAAAGCACATGCCGCCATGCTGGCCCATGTCGGATTGATCACCCAAGAGGAAAGCCAAGCGCTGATTGAATCGTTAAACCACATAGGCGAGTCCATCGAGGCTGGTGAATTGGTCATTGAGGATTCTTTTGAGGATGTACACTCCAAAATCGAATTTCTATTGACTCAAGAACTGGGTGAGACCGGTAAAAAAATTCACGCTGCCAGGTCGAGAAATGACCAAGTGTTGGTGGCTTGTCAATTGTATCTCAAGGCGGAACTAGAAGCGATCAAAACAGAGGTATTGGCCTTATTTGAACTGTTGATGGATCTGGCTGAACAACACAAAAACACCCTAATGCCCGGATATACCCACCTTCAAGTCGCTATGCCTTCTTCTTTTGGGCTTTGGTTTTCAGCCTACGCAGAAGGGCTGGTCGATGATCTATACCTAGCCCATGCCGCCTACAAGACCACGGACCAAAATCCTCTAGGTTCCGCTGCAGGATACGGATCCTCTTTCCCCATTGACCGGGAGATGACTACCCGTGAATTGGGCTTTTCAACCCTGAAATACAATGTTGTAGCTGCGCAAATGGGCCGTGGAAAAACAGAGAAAGCAGTAGGATATGCCATGGCATCACTCGGAGGTACCTTGGGCCGACTGGCCATGGACATCTGTTTGTACATGGGTCAAGACTTTGGATTTATCAGTTTTCCTGACCAGCTCACCACCGGATCGAGCATCATGCCTCACAAAAAAAATCCCGATGTGTTTGAATTGATTCGCGGCAAATCCGCCTTGCTTCAAGCACTCCCCAACACCTTAACTCTGTTGACCAACAACCTGCCCAGCGGATACCACAGGGAATACCAATTGCTCAAAGAAGTGCTCTTTCCAGCCATCGCCAACCTCAAATCCTGTTTGGACATGATGCGTTTCGGACTCAAAGACATCCAAATAAGCACACAGATTACCGACCAACCAAAATACGATTACCTGTTCAGTGTGGATACCCTCAACGAGTTAGTACTTCAGGGGATGCCTTTTAGAGATGCGTACAAAAGTTTGGGTACTGATATCGCTCAGGGAAACTACGTACCTAAACGGGACATCAATCACACCCATATCGGCAGTATAGGCGCGCCAGGGTTTGAGCAAATTAAAGCCAAAATGCAACGGGCGAGCGACTGGTCCAACAACTAGGGACCTCAGGTCTGCCCATTAAGTGAGAAACATGCGTATCTTTGCCTCAAAATACGTTTATGGCCGGTTCTAGACCCTCAAAACCTCGGAATGCTTCTGGGGCTGCTCCCCGAAAAAATGACGCCTCAAAAAGCGCTCGTCCCAGTTCATCCAGACCAACGGGCGCCAGACCTAGCGGCTCAAAACCCAGTGGACCAAGAACGAGTGGTTCAAAACCCGGTGGATCTACTTCATTGGGCAAACCCAAACAAGCTGGAGCCCCCGCTAAAAGCGGATCCGCGCCAAAAACAGGAATACCCAGGTGGAGTGATCAAGGAGCGGAAACAGGGTCTGCACGTCCACGACCGACTACCCCTAAATCAGATTCAAGTCAAAGAGGGCTTACCCTAGCGGAGAAGCTTAAAGGGATGAAATTTAAACCCACCCCCCGCACACCAAAAAATGCGGATGGGACACCCAACACTTCGGCTGGTGCTCGTGGACCTAGAACATTTACCCCTACCACGAGAACGGGTAATCCTATTGTTCGCGGAAAACAAGCTGCTAAAACACCCCCTAAAGACCCCAACATCATCCGACTGAACCGCTATGTGGCCAACGCCGGGGTATGTTCCCGTCGAGAAGCGGATTTATACATCAGTTCAGGGAATGTGACCGTCAACGGCAAGGTAGTGACTGAAATGGGCTATCAAGTCCGAATTGATGACGCCGTTCGCTTTGACGGACGTCTGTTGAATCCGATCAAAAGAGAATACATCCTACTGAACAAACCCAAGGATTTTCCGCTGACCACCCGTACTGAATCAGGCGCTAGATCAGCCACTTCCCTGGTGGGTAATGCGAGCAAGTCTCCCTTAAAGCCGGTCGGTAAAATGGAGAACAAATCCATGGGGTTGGTCCTGTTTACCAATGATGAGGCGTTGATCAAAAGGCTCAACAAACCAAAAAATGGACTCAAAAAAATCTATCAAGTCACCTTGAGTAAGCCCTTGAAGAAATCCGACCTAGACGCCATAGCCGAAGGTGTACTCATCGAGGGAATTCCGCAAAGGGTACAGGAGATTTCCTATGTCGATGACAAGCCTAAAACTGAAATAGGCCTCGAAATTTGGAGCTCCAAACACAACATGATCCCTACCCTATTTGAACATCTAGGCTACGAAATCGTCGCTCTAGATCGGGTGTATTACGCTGGATTGACCAAAAAAGATTTGCCTAGAGGTCATTGGAGACCCTTGACCAAACAAGAGGTCATCAATCTAGAAATGATCCAATAAACCACTGTTGAAACGTTAGTCTAGAGTACGTTCCAATGCATCAGGACGATGCTGAACACCCCTAGGGCGATGACTAGTTTGAGCAGATTATACGCTTTTTGATAGGCTGGGGCAGACTGAGCGCGCCAAATTATCCATAACAAGGGAAAAACGGCGACCATCGAGAACAAAAAGTAATACCCCATCAGTCCCACGGCCCCTGATGTCCATAGCCAAGTAGCTGGCATCCAGGTGGCGATTAACAATCCACTGATCCAGTATTTTGCGGAACTCACTCCGTGGACTAAAGGCCAGGTAGCGTAATTCTGACTAAGGTCACCTGGCAGATTGCGCAAGTCTTTGATCATGGCCAGTGCCCAAAACACCAAAAACAAGAACGAGGCGTGCAACCAAATATGGGCATCTGTGCTGCTGAAATATAGAAATAGACCTAAAAATGGGGTGAGGGTAAGCACCGACCAGGCGATGTTTCCCACCAACGGAATGCGTTTAAGTTTATGCGAATACAGCCAAAGGGAAAAGATATAGGCTGAAAAAAAAAGTACGGCACGGAAAGACACTGCGCTGCTCAACACAACTGCCGTAAAATTAAGCACAAAATACGCGGAAATCTTATGGCGTTGCGGTAGGTGACGTCCCAACATGGTGACGTACGGCTTGTTGATTAAATCCTTTTCTTGATCGTAAAAAGCATTGATGATGTATCCGGAGGCTATGGTCAACGCCGAGGCTAGAATCAAGAAAATAACGTTGGTATCCAATAAAATTTGGGCGATACTCCGCTGTGGGGCAAAAATAAAGGCCGCACATAAATACTGAGCCAGTATAATCAAGGAGATATTTTGCAAACGCAGTAGGGAGAATACGGCAAAACTCTTGAGGGCGATCCTTTTGAGCGATCGTCTCATCCGGTCAAATTAAAATTGGTAGACGACTTCTAAATTGTAAGGCTTGAGTGCTGCTCTTGCCTTATCTAAGTCTGGGGCAAATCCCAGAATATATCCACCACCGCCTGAGCCACAAAGTTTGAGGTAGTAGTCGTTGGTCTGTAGTCCATTTTTCCACACCTGGTGAAACTCTTGGGGAATCATGGGTGTAAAATGCTGAATAACTACAGAAGAAAGCGCTTTGATGTTTTTGAACAGAGAAGAAACATTGCCGCTGATAAAATCTTCCACACAAGCGTCGGTGTGCTTGATGAATTGATCTTTGAGCATGGATCTAAACCCATCGTTTTTCATCTGCTCCATAAATAACTGAACCATAGGAGCAGTTTCCCCTACTTGACCACTGTCGATTAAGAAGACACCCCCCTTGCCTTGACCATTTTGGTGAGGAATAGAGGTCGAAGCGATATTGTCTTGGGCGTGGATGAGGATAGGAAGACTCAAATAAGAATTCAAGGGGTCAAGACCAGAGGATTTGCCGTGAAAAAAGGATTCCATACGACCGAACAAAGCCTTTAAAGCCAAAAGCTTTTCAGCCGTTAAGTTTTCCAAAACAGTAATTCGATCCAAGGCATACTGGCTGTAAATGGCAGCCACTAGGGCGCCAGAGCTTCCGATGCCATATCCCTGAGGGATGGAACTGTCAAAATAAAGTCCCTGTGCGACGTCTGCCAACAACTGGTCGGTATCTATCGGCATTAATTCAGGGTCTTGGGCACGCACCTCAGCTAGGTGATGGGCGTATTTAGCAAGCTTTTGGTTGGATTGTTGCGCGCGCTGGTCAGGAAAATTATCCTGTTTTAACGCACCTTGAAAAGCGTTGTAGGGGATGGAGAGGCCTTTAGAATCTTTGATGATTCCGTACTCTCCAAAGAGCAAAATTTTTGCGTAAAATAGAGGTCCTTTCATCCGTTTATCGGTGAGCTTCCACGGCCTACCGAATCACAAATGTACGATTCCTTTTCGCAATACACAACGAGTTCATCCTGAATCCATTGCAAAACAGTTTTGCTGATCGATTTTGGGTAAAGCACATGCACGTTGGCCCCTGCATCCAGGGTGAAACAAACCGGATGTTGGGTGGCCTTTCTGTAGGCCCTGATTTTTTCAATCACCGCTAGTGTAGCGGGCTTCATCAATACAAAACTGGGGTTGGAGGCCATCATCAAAGCGTGTAGGGTCAGTGCTTCGCGCTCTACCAAATCGACAAATCGACCTAAATCTCCCTGGGCCAACACCTCCATCATTTGTTCCAAGTGTTTGTGGGCCTGTTTAAATCGCGCTTCAGCAAAGGGATGCCCCACCATGAGTTGGTGACCCACTGTGCTGCTCACCGACTTTTGTCCTTGATCAATCAACAAAATGGTGTCTTGGAAATCGGCAAATACAGGGTGAACTCGATCGCTGGACCAGCCGTACTCTTGACTAGCCTCAGGAATACTTGGCGTTTCACCCCAAACCACCACAGGTCCCCAAATACTGCGACAGGCGGAACCAGAGCCTAATCGGGCCAAATAAGAGGCCTGCTTGAAAAAAGATGGGTCTGACACTGCTTCATCTCCTCGAGCAATGTGCAGCAGGCACAGGGCCAAGGCACTCATCGCGCTGGCCGAGGAAGCAATTCCACTGGAGTGTGGGAAGGTATTTTCACTGTCTATACGCAAGTGCACCTGAGTCAAAAATGGCAAATAGGCCAAAATGCGCTGAAAGAATCCTTCGATTTTGGGATGAAAATCTGGCTTAGGTGTTCCGCTGAGTAAAAACTCAAAAGAGAACGTACCTGGGGCATCTGTTGGACGCGGTTCGCACGACACCTTGGTGATTGTCCTACACTGATCTAGGGTTAGACTCACTGATGGATTGGCCGGTAATTGAGGGTCGTACTTACCCCAATACTTCACCAGCGCAATATTGCTGGGAGATTGCCAGGTCACTTGGTGGGGGGCAGATTGATGCGGGTATAAAATAGGCGGGAAATCCTTCATGGCAGACTTTGAAGGCCAAAAATACAAATTAATCCCCAGCCTCAACTGGGTGTTCCATCAGCCAAGCTACCATACCTTGTGCGGCGAGATAGCCTGTTGTCCAAGCGTTTTGGAAATTAAATCCGCCGGTAACTGCGTCCACATCGAGGCATTCGCCGGCGAAAAAAAGCTGAGGAACTCGCTTGCTGGATAGATCTTTAAAGCGCACTTCACCAAGATCAACGCCACCCGCGGTGACAAATTCTTCCTTGAAGGTGCTCTTTCCTGTCACTCGATAACGACCCTGGGTGAGCTCAGTGGCCAAAGCTACGCGCTGTTCCTTGGTGAGGTGGGCCCACGTTTGATCGCCACCACAACCCGCGGTAGTGATCATTCGTTCCCATAAACGCTTAGGCAAGGTCGAAAACGGATTGAAATTCATGGATTTTTTGGCCTCTTTCAAAGAAAACTCTTCCAGAGCCCTATCGATGGAATCAAAAGTGCTGCCGGGCAACCAATTGAGTTCAATGGAGCATTGATACTTCCATTCAGCCAGTAAACGCGCCCCCCAAGCCGAAGCTTTTAAGACCGCAGGGCCACTGACACCCCAGTGGGTGATCAAAAGCGGTCCTGTTGTAGCCACCAAGGGTTTGGAAGGAGTTCCTTGGGAATCCAAAAGGCGTAAAGAAACCTCAGCGCTCAATCCCATCAATCCCTGCAAGCGAGCATCCTGGATGTGGAACGTGAATAAGGAGGGAACAGGCGGCACCATCTTGTGACCTAAATCTTCGAGCAGACGACCCATTTGAGGACTGCTGCCGGCAGCCACCAGCACGGTTCGGGCTTGATAGGGCTGGGAGGTGGTCTCTATATCCCACAATGATTGGGATGCATCGTACGTTAAGGCTTGTACCGAAGATTTAGTCACCACCTGAATACCCAGGCGATCAGCCTCCGCTACTAAGGCGTTAATAATGGTATCTGATCGGTCGGTGACAGGAAACATGCGCCCGTCAGACTCTGTCTTTAATACTACCCCTAACTGGTTAAAGAACTCTATGACTTGATCGGGGCCGTGGTGGTGAAAAGGACCCAATAGGGCTTTGTTGCCTCGGGGATAGTGCTCGATAAGGATTTTAGGATCTCGTTGGTCGTGGGTGACATTGCACCGTCCACCCCCTGAAATGCGCACCTTAGCGAGTACCTCAGCAGCGCGTTCCAAAATAGCTATTCGGTAACTCATTCCGTAGGATTCTAGGGTTTGTGCCGCGTGTATCGCCGCGTAATACCCTGAAGCGCCCGCCCCCACTATGGCTATATCCCACCTCAACGCAGTCGTTCCGGAAAATTGGTAAACAGTCCGTCTACGCCTGCGACCTTCATGGCCTGAAGATCCTCTGGCTCGTTTACGGTCCAAGTAAACACCTGAAAACCAGCTTGGTGGAGGGCATCAACTACGGATGCATCCACATTTTTATAATACGGATTGATCGCCTGGGCACCAAGCTTACGGGCCATATCTATCGCTAAAAGGGGATCTTCTTCGGTCAGCACAGCGATGGGTAAATCGGCATCCAAAGCGCGCATGATTTCAAGCTCGTCCCAGCGGAAACTGGAAATCAAATAAGCCGGCGGGTCACTTTTGTGCTTGGGAGCCATCTCTTGAAGCAGTGCGTAAGTAGCTTCAGCAGTACCCGCCCCTTTGAGTTCTATGTTTAAGGGCACTTTTCCTTGAACGCGTTCAATGACTTGAGCGAGGGTGGGAATAGAATGTCCGTCGTGCAACTTCATGGTGTCCAAGGCCTCGATGGTCAGGTGTTCTATAGAATCGGGGTAAACACTGAGACGTCCAAGCGTATCATCGTGAAAAACAACTAAATGACCACTGGCGATGCGGTACACATCAATTTCGATCATATCCACCCCCAAAGCCAATGCCGTGTCGATCGAAGCCAAGGTGTTTTCCAAAACATGCCCCATGGCACCGCGATGCCCAATCACCACCAAATCACTTCCCCCTGTTTGACAGCCTGCCAGTAAAGCGCCGCCCAAAACAACGGAAGAAAAATGACGGGTGTAGTTCATCTAAGGGGTTTTATGCAGTAAAATGTGGTATTGATACGGGGCCAGTGTCCAAGTGTCTCCTGGGGCAAACTCCCGAGGCTGACCAGTCATATAATCGATCAAAGAACCCGCGATATCTACCGTAAATGACTTGGGTTCAGCACTAAAGTTAGCGATGTAGTACAAGCGGTCCTCGCCTTTAGCTCGTTCAAAAGACAATACGCGATCTCCAGCGCTGTTGGGCAGGTCTTTATAGGCAGCCCCCCCATGGCCAGCATCTAACGCATTCGTAGCTTTTTTTAGGGCGCCCAATCGCTCGTATACACCAAACATGGTAGATTTTACCCGATCGATAGAATCTTTCTCAAAAAACAGCAAACGTTTGTCCAAATTATATTCTTGACCACTGTAGATCAAAGGCATTCCTGGAGCCGTATACATCAAAGCTGCCGCAGTTTCCAAAGCTGGCCCCAATCGCTCGGGAGCACTTCCATTCCAGGAGTTCTCATCGTGGTTCGAAGTGAAATTCATCAGAATGGTACCGGAAGGATACATCGATGACACCTCGTCCATACGGTGACGCCAAGCGTTGACATCGTTTTCTGTTCGAGCGATTCGGTTGGAGATGTGGTGGGTTTCCCAGCCATAGGCCATATCAAATCCGGCATCGATCAAAGCTGGCTCCCAAGCTTCGGCCAACATCATGATCGGTTTCATGGCGCGGAGGGTAGGGATAGTCGTTGCCCAAAAATCAACGGGAACCATCCCGGCCATATCACATCGAAAACCGTCGATATGGGCCTCGGTGATCCAATACTGCATGTCTTTAACCATTTGGGCGCGCATCTCAGCGCTGTCGTAGTTCAAATCGGCGGTGTCTGTCCAGTCGGTACCAACGGGATGCGTAGGCTGACCTTGCTCGTTCTGCGTATACCAATCCGGATGACTTTTCAGCCAATGATGGTCCCAGCCGGTGTGGTTGGGCACCCAGTCCAAAATCACATACATGCCTAACTCGTGCGCCTGGTTGATCAATGCTTTGAGGTCTGCCAATGTGCCAAACTCCGGGTTGACCCCCGTGTAATCCGACACCGCGTAATACGATCCCAAGCTTCCTTTGCTGTTGGTGGTGGAAATTGGATACACCGGCATCAACCAAATAATGTCTACACCCAGTTTTTTGAGCTCTGGTAGGTCCTGGGCAAATGCGTTAAAACTACCTTCAGGGGAATATTGACGTATGTTGGCCTCATAAATCACTGATTTCGCCATAATTTCCCGGGACATCTCAGGCAAACCCACGGCAGTGGTCTCTTCTTTTTTCATTTCTTGACAAGCTAAGACGGCCAATCCCAGGACGGCCAACAACATTTTTTTCATTTAGGACAAAGGATGAATCGTGGTTTGGTCAGGCGATAACACCACGCGTTTTCCAAACATTCGGATAGACATCTCGGTGTCTCCTGAGAGCGTAAAAGCCACCTGTGCTTTTGAAATTTCCACTTTCAGAATTCTATTTCTAAAGTTGATTTTAAACGAATATGACCCCCACTGTTCGGGAATCTGCGGATGAAACGAAAGTTTGTCATCGACAATACGCAAACCGGCAAAACCTTCCACAATACTCATCCAAGTCCCCGCCATGGAGGTGATGTGCAAGCCTTCTTCTACTTCTTTGTTGTAGTCATCTAAGTCCAATCGAGAAGTCCTCAAATAAAACTGGTAGGCTTGTTCCATGCGGCCCAATTTGGCTGCTTGAATAGCGTGAACACAAGGAGAAAGCGAAGATTCATGAACGGTAAAAGGTTCGTAAAAATCAAAATGACGAGCCAGCGTAGCTTGGTCAAAATGATCCTCAAAGAAATAGAACCCTTGCAGCACGTCTGCCTGTTTGATATACACCGAGCGCAATATACGGTCCCAGCTCCATCTCTGGTTAATCGGTCTTTGTGATTTTGGCAATTCAGAGACTGGAATTAATTCTTTATCCAAGAAGCCATCATTTTGCAAGAAAACATTGAGGTCCTTATCGTAAGGGAAGTACATGTTTTTGGCCACCTTGAGCCAGGCATCTACTTCGTATCGATCTATTTTAGTAATCCCTTTGATTCGGGCGTAATCATCTGGATATCCCTCTTTTACCTTGGTGATCTGTTCCGATGCATACTCAATACACCACTTGGCCGCATAATTGGTGTACCAGTTGTTGTTTACGTTGTTTTCGTATTCATTGGGACCGGTTACCCCCAAAATCACATAAGCGTTTTTGTGTTTGGAGAATGTGGCCCGTTGGTGCCAGAATCGCGCAATGCCGATCAATACTTCTAATCCCATTTCTGGAATATAGCTGTAGTCTCCTGTATATCTGTAATAATTGAAAATGGCAAAGGCAATAGCCGCATTGCGGTGTATCTCCTCGAAGGTAATCTCCCACTCGTTGTGGCACTCCTCCCCATTCATGGTTACCATAGGATAGAGCGCAGCCCCTTCCTTAAATCCGAGCTTTTGCGCATTTTCAATGGCCCGATCCAACTGATTGTAGCGGTATTGCAAAAGATTTCTAGCGACGCGCTGATTTTTGGTGGCCATGTAAAATGGAATACAGTAGGCTTCGGTATCCCAATAGGTACTTCCTCCGTACTTTTCTCCGGTAAATCCTTTGGGCCCTATGTTGAGCTGAGGGTTTTTCCCGGAATAAGTTTGGTTGAGCTGAAATACATTAAAACGAATTCCTTGTTGCGCCTTTACATCCCCTTCGATGGTGATGTCACTGGTTGACCAAATAGTTTCCCATGCTTGGTGTTGCTGGGTTAAATAAGCGTCAAAACCCGTGGCCAATGCCTCCGAAACCACCTCCTGTGCCACCTCAAGGGCTGAGCGGTTATGGAATTTTTCAACCACATACCCGCCAAACTTCTCTAAAGACAATACTGATCCTTGAGCTACATGTTGACTATAGGTGATGCCGGCCCATTTTTCTTTTTGATCCGTTGTTCCTGAGGCAGCTACTTTTTTACCATCAAGGTACAGCCCAACTCCCATAAACGTACAAGTCTTGAAATTCGTTTTGTTGGTTTGCGCCAATATAAATGCTTGGTCTTGAGCTACTCGAACTTCGGTGGTGTTCCAAAAAGCATCGTCCCAGTTGGAATCGTGGTTGGTGATTGAACTGTCCAAATAAGGAGTCATCTGAATCTCCGCATCCTGATTAAGTGGTGTTACACTATAGCGAATAGCCCCGAGCTCATCAACTTTCATGCTTAAAAAACGCACTGATGTAACTTTGACCTGGAGCCCATTTGCCATTTCAGCTTCAAAACTTCGGGTATACACTCCGTGCTCCATATCGAGTTCTCTGCGAAAAGACCGCACACTGGTGCACTGGTTCAAATCGAGACGAGTTCCGTTTAAATGCACATCAATCCCAATCCAACTTGGCGCATTGAGCACTTTAGCAAAATACTCGGGATATCCGTTTTTCCACCAACCTACTCTTGTTTTGTCTGGATAATAGACACCTCCGATGTAGCTGCCTTGAAAAGTAGAACCTGAATAATGCTCTTCAAAATTGGCGCGTTGGCCCATGGAGCCGTTTCCGATGCTGAATAAACTCTCTGATGACTTAACCTGATCGGCGCTAAAGCCTTCTTCTATAATTTTCCAAGCATCTGCTTTGATGTAATCTTGATTCATATTATGCTGTCAATAATCCGTTTAAAAAAGTTTCATCCATGTCTGTAAACTGGGCAAAAACGACATCGGCTTTTCCCAAACTATCCGTGTGGCCGATACCTACTGTACCCATTTTAGCCCGCTGAGCAGCTTCAATACCTGCTGTTGAATCCTCAAAAACCACACATTGTTCAGGCGTCACACCCAATTGTCGGGCGGCGACCAAAAAAACTTCAGGATCAGGTTTTGCCGCAGACACATCGTTGCCATCTACTACGGCGTCAAAATAAGACAAAAGCCCTACCTTTTCCAAAATCGGTCGCGCATTTTTGCTTGCTGATCCCAAAGCCGTAGGGATTTGCCGTGATTTAAAGAAGGATAAAGCTGTTAAAACTCCGGGCAATATCTCCTCCTGGTCCATCTGTTCGATGTAGGCCAAGTAATCTTGGTTTTTTTGAAACAACCATTCATTAATTTGCTCTTGGCTAGCTTCAACCTGGGCCATTTCAAGCAATAGCTCCATACAGCGGATCCTACTCACCCCTTTAAATGCCTCATTTTCTTCCTCTGTAAAATCATATCCAAACTGAGCGGCCATTTTCTTCCAGGCCAAATAGTGGTATTTAGCGGTATCCACAATGACCCCATCTAGGTCAAAAATTATTCCTTTTTTCATGCTTATTTTCTGGTATTCGGGGTAGAATTTCGCTCTACCAAAGTGGTGGGTATTACATATTTGCTGATATCCAAAGGTGTCTTACTGCATATTTTATCGATCAACACCTCGGCTGACTTTTCTCCCATGAGGTATCCTTGTTGGTCCACTACCGTTAAACTGGGATAGGAATACATGGACAGCATTCCATTGTTATACCCTACAAAGGCTACGTCTTCAGGTATGCGTTTTCCTAAGGCAGTAACCACATGCATGGCTTGAACTGCAATGAGTTCATTCACACAAAGAACCGCATCTACTGGGCATTCAGCAAAAAACGTTCTCAGAGATGCAGGATCTACTTCTGATTTGGGAAGTGCCAACACCCGTTGCGCCTCATAAGTTAAATTGCTTTCTTTTAACGCCTTGATGTATCCACTTTGTCTGTCTTGATTGACACTCAAATAGGATTCTGTGGTGAGTAAGGCGATCCTTGTACACCCTAGGTCAATCAATCGTTGCGTGGCTTTATAGGCACTATGCATATCATCGATCATCACTTGATCTCCAGGAACATGATCGGTCACCCGGTCAAACATGACCAAATGTGTTCCTTGGGCGGCAACTTCTTGCAGGTGCGACCAGGCGGCTAATTGTTGTGTTTGGCCAGCTAAAGAGAGGATAATCCCATCAACCCCACTGTCCAGGAGCAAATCAATGGCGTCTTTTTCTTTTTGGGTATTGTCATCAGAGAAACAAACACTGACATTAAAGCCTCGTGCATTGGCATACTCCTCGATGCCTTTAAATACTGTAGTGAAGAAATGGTGCACTAAATCAGGTAAAACCACTCCGATATGGTTACTGCGACTCTCTCTGAGCCTCAATGCAGTACTGTTAGGCCTGTAGTGGTATAATTGGGCCAGGGCCAACACCTTCTTCTGGGTATCCTCACTGATCTCAGGACTATTGTTTAAGGCCTTTGAAACCGTAGATATGGATATATTAAGCTCTAGAGCCAGATCCTTAAGTGTATACTTTTTTGCCAAAAATACCAAGATTTGATCAGTGCGAATATAAAGCATTAACCGCTTAAAATCAGCGACAAACCTGTTGATTAAGCGTGTATGAGGAGATTGTTGATAACCTCGAGGCATCGATAACGATTTCGGTGTCGTTTTTAGGGTGTATCATCGAGTGTATTCCTTTATTTTATTGGCTATAACGCAGAATTTTTAGAAATATTTAACACTAAAATGGTTTTATGTTTAAAATCTGAGGGGTGATTTTTCCTATTTAATAAACAGGAGATCCGACAACTTTAGTATTTACAAGTACTCAACCCTGATTGACTGTATTATTTTCTCGCAAAAGAGTGAAATTTTCACCCTCATTTTGGCGGTAAAAATTGAAAGCGTGCTTTTTTTTGATTATAATTGCATAGCATTTGACATAAATGCAGCGTGTCCAAAAACCGTTGAAGCCTTATCGTTGTTGATAAAATTGCACCAATACCCCCAACAACACGGTTGATATGATTCTAGGCGCATGTTGTTTTTTCAAGTGTTAAAAAAACCTAAAAACTAAAAATTAACTAAACTAAATTAACATTTATGAAAATTACGCTACTTAAAAGCTTTCTGCTTGTCGGCGCACTTTTGTGCTTCGGATTGGTAGGAGCGCAGACAGTATCCGGTAACGTTTCTGATGCAAATGGCCCTCTGCCAGGCGCTACAGTGGTTATTAAAGGTACTTCAGTTGGTTCTTCGGCTGACTTTGATGGAAATTATTCTATCTCTGCAAAAGCTGGAGATGTACTTCTCTTCTCTTTTGTAGGTTATACCGGACAAGAGGTTACCGTGGGAAGTTCAGATACCATCAACGTGGTACTTATCCCAGGAAACGAATTGGACGAAGTTGTGTTGACCGGTTATGGTTCTCAAAGAGAAAAAGAAATCACCTCTGCGGTGGTTGCTGTCAGCGAGAAAGACTTTAACAAAGGAAACGTAAACGACGCGTCTCAGTTGCTTCAAGGAAAAGTTGCTGGTCTTCAGATCTACAACAAAGGTGGTAACCCTAACTCAGGGGCTACTATTCGTTTGAGAGGTTTGTCTACCATCGGTGCAAACTCTTCTCCTCTTGTAGTAATCGACGGAGTTATTGGTGCATCTCTAGCCAACGTCGATCCTTCTGATATCGCTTCTATCAACGTATTGAAAGATGCTTCTGCTGCTGCTATCTACGGTTCTCGTGGATCTAGTGGTGTTATCTTGGTGACCACTAAATCTGGTGCTGGGGTTCAAGGCAAGCCTAAATTCAACTACAACGCTCAGTTCACTACAGCTGATATCTTAAATCAAATCGACCTAATGTCTCCAGACGAGTTTATCGCTGCAGGCGGTCGTGATCTAGGATCTAAAACAGATTGGATTGATGAAGTTACCCGTCAAGGACAAACTAAAGTACACAACATCGCTGTTCAAGGTGGTGCTGGTGACACCAACTACCGTATCTCTACCAACTACAGAGATGTAGAAGGTATCTTGTTAAACTCAGGTTTTGAGCAATTCAACACTCGTTTAAATTTCTCTACTAGAACTTTGAATGACAAATTGAAAATTGACTTTACTACCTCATACACTAAGAGAGATCAACAGAACGGTTTTAACGAAGCTTTGCGCTACGCTACTTTGTACAACCCAACTGCTCCTGTTTACGGTGCTGATGCTCCATATGCATTTAACTCAGCTACTTACGGAGGATACTTCGAAACATTAGGTTTGTTTGATTCTTACAACCCGGTATCCATCATCAGACAAAACATCAACGATGGTAACAAAGTAGAATTTAACCACTCTACCAACTTTACCTACAGCTTCTCTGACAACTTCACTGGATACTTCAGAGCTGCTGAGCAATTGTCTCGTTACTCTAACAGATTGTACTACAGAACTACTTCACTTTGGAATGGTAGAGCAGACTCTCCTACACGTAAGGGATCAGCTTCATTCTTCAACGATGAGTTCAGATTCAAATTGTACGAAGGATACGGTACTTATGCAAAATCGTTTGATCGTTTGGCCATGACGGTAACTGCAGGTTACTCTTTCCAACAACAAAACTACATGTCTCATAGCTTCTCATTAGGAGATTTCCCTAATGATGATATGGACTACATCAATGCTATTGAGTACTCTCAAGATTTGAAAAACGCTGGTTTGATCGGAGCAAGCTCTGATAAGAGCCCAGATGAAAAAATCATCGCTTACTTCGGTCGTTTGAACATGACTTTCGATGATTCTATCTTCTTAAATGCTTCTCTTCGTCGTGAGGGATCTACCAAACTAGGTGATGGAAATCAGTGGGGTCTATTCCCTGCAGTTTCATTGGGTGCTGACTTAAACAAATACCTAGAACTTGAAGGAGTTAACCAGTTGAAAGCTCGTGCTTCATACGGGGTAACGGGTAACCTACCAAGTGGATCAGGTCTTTCTCAAGAAATCAGAACTTATGCATGGGCAGGTGGTGCAGCCACTGGTGGTTCAACAGCTTTGGCTCGTGCAGCTAACCCAGATTTGAAATGGGAAGAAAAAGCGGAGATGAACTTCGGTATCGATTTCAACATGGATCGTTTCTCAGCTACTTTAGATTTGTACGAACAAACTTCTAAAGACTTCATCATCAACCGTCAAGTAGACGCTACTGTATACGGATTTAACAGAAGATGGGAAAACGCAGGAGAACTATCTTCTAAAGGTGTAGAATTAGCTTTGAACTACGATGTACTTCAAGGTGATAAACTAAACTACAACACCGGTATTGTTTTGTCTAAAAACAAATCCGTATTAGAATCTTACGTATCTGAATCAGATCGTTTTGGTAACCTAGGTGCTCCTGGTCAAAACGATACCTATGTAATCCGCGTAAAAGAAGGTGAAGAAATTGGACAAATCTGGGGACCAGTATGGGACGGAACTGTTACCAATGGATCACAAAACTTTGTGGATATCAACGGAGATGGTAAATTAGTAACTAACCAAGGTTCTTGGAATGCTGAGGACGCTGACTTCGCTGTATTAGGTAAAGGTACTCCAGACTTCGAATTAGGATGGTCTAACCAGTTGAGCTTTGGCAAATGGGAAGTAAACGCATTTTTCCGCGGAGCTTTCGGACACAGCTTGGTGAATACTTTCCGTGCTTTCTACGAGCCTAGAGTAGGATCTCAGAAATCATACAACTACGTAAACACAGAATTGGCTAACCCTGATATCAAAAACGCTCAATTCAGCTCATTGTACGTTGAAAAAGCAGACTTCTTCAAATTGGACAACTTAACCATCGCTCGTTCTTTGGACATGTCTAACAGCAAGATCTTCGATTCAATGCAATTGTCATTGAACGTACAAAACGCATTTGTTTTGACCAACTACACCGGTACTGACCCAGAGCCAGCACTTTTCGACAGCAATGACGGAAATCCATTGGCTTCTGGTATTGAGCGCAGAAACAGCTACTACTCTTCTCGCCAATTCACCATTGGACTAAACATCAACTTTTAATCATAAATAAATCATGAAAAATATCTACAAAATATTCTTTGGTTTAGGACTAGTAGGACTTACTTATTCCTGTACAGACCTTGAGGAAGAACTAGTGGGAGACCTTCAATCAGATTTTTCTATTGAAGGGATCGCTTCTAGCTCATCTGGAGATGCAGGAGATGCATTGACCGGAGCATTTAACGCGGTAAGAAACGCGGGAACTGCTAACCACGGTGGATACTTCTCTGTACAATCAGTTTCATCTGATGAAATGGCAGTTACCCAAAAAGGTGGTGACTGGTATGACGGAGGTATCTGGTTGGAAATGCACAGACACACTTTTAGCTCAAACAATGGACCGATCAACGGAACTTGGATTCAGCAGTACGAGCAAATCGCTCAGGTGAACAACGTAATTACCAACGGTAATTTAGATGCAGGCCAGTTGGCTCAAGCGCGCGTTGTTCGTGCTTACCTACACTGGAGATTGATGGATATGTTCGGACGCATCAAAGTTGTTGCTCCAGGACAGTCCACGGCACAAAGACCAAGAGCTGAGACTTTTGCTTGGATTGAAAGTGAAATTCTTGCCTCTGTAGCTAACCTTGGTGGTAACGATGTTAAATACAGAATCAACAAATACGCCGCACACGGTCTATTAGCAAAACTGTATTTGAATGCTGAAGTGTACACAGGTACAGCTCGTTGGGCAGACGCTGCCTTCCACGCTGACTACGTGATCGAAAACGGTCCTTACCGTTTGTCTGACAGCAGTGTTAAGGTAACTAACTTGGGAAGAAGACCTTCTGTGTCTACAGATCCAGTGGAACTTTCAGGATATGCTGCAGTTTTTGCCCCAAATAACCAAAACAACCCTGAGATCATCTGGTCTATCGAATACGACCAAGCTACAGCTGGTGGTATGAACTTCAACCAAATGACTTTGCACTACGCTTCACAGTACTCTTGGAATTTCCAAGACCAACCATGGAACGGTTACTCTGCACTTGAAGAGTTCTACAACTCCTATGAGAATGGTGATGCGCGTAAAACTGCCAACTTTATCGTAGGTGCACAATTGGATTACGGCGGAAATGCTTTGGTGGATTTAGCCTCTGACAACGCTGACCCAGCAATCAACTATGTGCCAAACATCAACGAATTGGAGCCGAACGCAAACCGTATCGGTGGAGCTCGTTTGGGTAAATTTAGCTTCCAACAATTTGGACGTCCAGATATGGATAATGATTACCCAATCGTACGTTTGGGCGATATGTACTTGATCCGTGCTGAAGCCACTGCTCGTGCAGCTGGAAACTGGGCATTGGCTCTACCAGATGTAAACACCATCCGTGCTCGTGCTGGAGTTGCTGCAATGACTTCCATCACTGCAGACCAATTCTTGGCTGAAAGAGGACGTGAGATGTTCCAAGAAGCTTCAAGAAGAACTGACTTGATCCGTTTCGGCAAGTGGGGTGCTTCATGGTGGGAAAAAACCAACTCTGATGCTTACAGAACTGTAATGCCAATCCCTGCTGAACAAATTCAGGTGAGTGGTGGTACATTGACTCAGAACCCTGGCTACAACTAGTAGACCAACCACATTAATGCAAAAGCCACCCTTCGGGGTGGCTTTTTTATTTAACAAATTAAAGCAAACAAGTAGTAGAGATACTTTGAGCAGGTGCTTGAATTTTGTTACATTCATACCGGAAAAAAGAAACTAAAATTAGTCGATGTATTTCCTCAAAAATTCACACGTGAGTTCAATCAAATGCGCCTGGGTATGTTCCTTTATATTCCTAGGTCTTCTAGTTGGGTGCCACCAAAACGACACAAGATTTACCCAGATGGATCCTAAAGATTTGGGTATTGAGTTTGAAAATCAATTGAGCTATACAGAAGAGTTTAACCCGTATACCTACCGCAATTTCTATAACGGAGCTGGGGTTGCTATGGGAGATATCAACAACGATGGGTTGATCGACCTGTATTTTACAGGCAATATGACGGAAAACAAATTGTACCTCAACAAAGGAGATTGGAAATTTGAGGACATCACTGATCGGGCAGGTGTAGCCTGTAGCGGAGTTTGGTCTGCTGGAGCTACCTGGGCGGATATCAATGGAGATGGATTACTAGACCTTTACGTGACTAAATCAGGGATGCCAGGTGGGCAAAATAGAAACAATGAATTGTTCATTAACCAGGGTGATTTAACCTTTAAAGAATCATCTGCGGCCTATGGATTAGATGTAGTAGGCTTATCGGTTCAAGCGGCGTTTTTTGATTATGACGCTGATGGAGATTTGGATTGCTATTTGCTCAATAACTCTATTCGCTCAGTAGGCGCTTATGACCTTATTGAAGGGCAAAGAGAAAAAAGTCATCCAGATGGAAACCGACTTTTGGAAAACCGAGACGGTATTTTTGTCAATGTCTCTGAAGAGGCGGGAATCTATTCCTCGGCTATAGGATTTGGTTTGGGCATCACCCTTTCGGACTTTAACGGGGATCACCGACCTGACCTTTTTATCTCCAATGATTTTTTTGAAAAGGATTACCTCTACCTCAATACAGGGCTAGGGGGATTCAAGGAGGTGAGCGACCAATATTTCACTGCTTTGTCTATGGGATCCATGGGCGCAGATGCCGCTGACCTAGACAATGACTTACTGCCTGATCTGATGGTTACAGAAATGTTGCCAGAGACCTTGGAGCGCCAGAAAACGAAACAAACCTATGAATCCTGGGACAAATTTAGTTTAGCAGGAAGTAAGGGATACCACAAACAATATCCCAGAAATGCTTTACAACGGAATTTGGGACAGCATGGATTTGCCGAAATCAGCAGGATGACTGGTTTGTCAGCTACCGAATGGAGTTGGGCAGCTTTGTTATTTGACATGGACAACGACGGGCTACGCGACGTATATGTCAGTAACGGGATATACAAAGACCTACTCGATCGCGATTATTTAGCCTATATGGCCAACGAAGAGAAGGTGCGCCAAATGATCCAAGAAGATGATGAGGTGATCACCAAATTGATTGATCTAATGCCCTCAAAAGCAGTCCCAAATGCGGTGTACCGCAACAAAGGGGGTTGGAAATTTGAGGATATGCGAGAAACTTGGGGTATGCAAACACCCTCATTCAGCAATGGAAGTGCCTACGGGGATTTGGATAATGATGGTGATCTAGATTTGGTGGTCAACAATGTAAACATGCCTCCGTTTATCTATAAAAACAATACAGATCAACAGGCCAATGCCCTACAATTAAGCTTTAAAGCGCTGGGAAAAAACACTTTTGGGGTGGGTACCAAGGCGATTGTATATTACGGAGGCAACAAATCCATGGGAGAGCAATTCCCCTCTAGAGGATTTATGAGCGCCAGCCCAAATCGACTGCACTTTGGACTCGGTGCAGCAAAAAAAGTGGACAGTATTGAAGTGATTTGGCCCAACAGAACCAAAAGTGTGTTGAAAGACATTGCTGCCAACCAATTGCTGCATATTGATCAGCATCAAGTGCCTACTCAAGCAATCCCTGAATCGGAGACGCTGCAAGTGCTTCAAGAGGAAATTTTTCCGGAAATAGCCCATGAAGAAGGTCCGTACATTGATTTTAATTTTGAACAGCTGCTACCAGAGATGGTGAGTCACCAAGGGCCGGCATTGGCCGTAGGAGATGTCAATGGGGATGGATACGACGATGTGTATTTAGGTGGTGGAAAGAAACAAAGCGGACAACTCGTTTTGAGCAACCCGAATGGAACCTACACGGTCCGTACTGAACCTTTTGTAGCAGCACAAAATGCGGAAGAGGTAGTGGCGTTGTTTGTAGACACCGATCGAGACGGGGATTTAGATCTGTATGTAGGAACAGGTGGAAAAGCATTTTCAAAATTTGACAGTGCGTTAAAAGATCTGTTTTATCTCAACGATGGTCGAGGAAATTTCAAGCCATTTGCCTTTGCGATTGAGGAAGCTCCTTTGTTAAATACAGGTGTAGTGATCAGCTTTGATGCCGACGCGGACAATGATCCCGACTTGTGGATTGCCGGCAGATACGACACAGAAACCTATGGATTACCCAGTTCGGGATATCTGTTGATCAACGATGGGCTAGGGAAATTTAGTCTCTCCTCCAGTGAAGCATTCAAAGATATGGGTATGGTCCGCAGTGCCGTGGTAGCCGATCTGAATGCAGATAGCTGGCCTGATATCATAGCCTCTGGAGACTGGATGAACGTGGAGATTTACCTCAACAGAGCGGGAGAATTTGAGCGCGCCACTGATTTGTTCGGCATGGAAAACACACGGGGTATGTGGGGTGCATTGTATTTAGCTGACCTCAATGGTGATGGGATTAAAGACCTGATCGCGGGTAATGTAGGCACCAATAGTTTATACCAAACGGGCATGGGTATGTGGGTCGCAGATTTTGATCAAAACGGACGTCAAGATCAGCTATTTAGCTACCAAATAAACGGGGAAGATTATCCCATACACGACAAAGATGAACTCAGCCAACAACTCCCCTACCTCAAAAAAAACAGATTGCTCTACGCGGATTACAGCACGGCTACCTTAGAAAAGCTGCTGGGTCAATCAGCACTTGAAAGCTCAACTAATTATCGACTCAACCTAATTACTACCTCTGCTTGGGTATTTGACGGAGACAAGTTTACAGCTATTCCACTGCCTAGCGAGCTTCAATATGCTCATATACATGCGATTACAGAGTCTGATCAAAACAAAGACGGTTTTAATGATTTGCTATTTGGCGGAAATCAATCACGGATTAAACCAAGGTTTGGCGCCTCTGACGCTTCGAGTGGTTGGGCTATTCCCGGAGGAAAAAAGGTTTATTTAATAAATCAAATGCCCCTTCCTCTTGGGATAAAAGGCGACATTCGCGCCATCTCACCAATAAAAACTAAAGCGGGGAACCGAACCATATTTGGCATTAACAACCAAAAAATAAGTATTCTTCCATGAAAAAACACTACTCAATATGGGGATTAATGGGCCTTTGTGCTATGCTGCTGTTGGGCAGTTGTCGTTCTGATTACACACAAATGGTGGAATCTGAAGCAAAAAACCCCACCCCTACCGAAGATTTATATTTTGGCTTTAAAGTGGGTCAAAACAGGAAACAATTTTTCGATCGCTGTTGGGAATTAAATAAAATGGGTAAAGTGACCCAGGGGCCGAACAACAAAACAGTGCAACATACTTTTGAAACTGCCGAAGAGGGTCAGACCTCCATTATTTATGAATTTTACGGAATATTTAATCCTGATCAAGTGATGACTGGATTGGATATGGGATTTTATTTTGAAGCCTGGGCTCCTTGGAATACAGATTTATATGCCGAAAAATTAATTCCTCAAGTCAAGGATAGCTTGGTCAAATGGTATCCAGGAAATGAATTTAAATCGATTTTCCTCAAGGAATTGGACAAAGAAGTATGGATCAAAATTGACGGCAGCAGGCAAATCCTGCTCTATCCGAAAAACGAAAAAGAAATCACCGCAAAACTAGAAGACTTGCGCTACAAATACCCAGAGATTTATGAATAACAAGTGGGCTTTTTCTGCAGTTATATTTTTGCTTTTTGTCCTAAATGGGTGCCAAAAAGAGACCCTGCTTTTTGAAGCGATGGATCCTTCGGATATCGGGATGGAATTCAGCAACGAACTCGGATTCTCCAAAGAGTTTAATGTGTATACCTACCGCAATTTTTACAATGGAGGCGGTGTTTCGCTAGGCGATGTAAACAACGATGGATTACTAGATGTCTACCTGACGGCCAACCAGAAACCCAACCAACTATTTCTAAACAAAGGGGATTGGCAGTTTGAAAACATCACCGACCGCGCTGGTGTTGCTGGAACTAGGGCTTGGTCTACTGGGGTCAGCATGGTAGATATCAATGCAGATGGATGGTTAGATATTTATGTGTGTAATTCAGGAGATGTGTCCGGAGACAACAAGCAAAACGAACTGTTTATCAACCAAAAAGACGGCACGTTCCGCGAAGAGGCTGAAGCATATGGACTGGCTGATCAAGGCTTTTCCACCCACGCCTCGTTTTTTGACTTTGACAAGGACGGCGATTTGGATGTCTATTTGCTCAACAACTCGTACCAAGCCATCGGAAGTTTTGATTTGCGAAGAAACGAGCGACCCAAACGCGATGAATTGGGCGGAGATAAACTGCTGGAAAACAGAGGCGGTAAATTCATCGATATCAGTGAGCAAGCGGGCATCTATGGAAGCGTTATTGGGTTTGGATTAGGGGTTACCGTGGGTGATGTAAACAATGACGGATGGGAAGATATTTATGTGTCCAATGATTTTTTTGAGCGGGACTATCTGTATGTGAACCAACAGAACGGTACGTTTAAAGAAGTGTTGACTGAGTCGATACAATCGATAAGTGGCGCTTCGATGGGTGCGGACATGGCCGATGTGGATAACGACGGCAATGCCGATATTTTTGTTACCGAAATGCTGCCCGGGGACTACGAGCGCCTCAAGTCTGTGACCACTTTTGAGGACTGGGATAAATACACCTATAACACCAAAAACGGTTACTACCACCAATACACCAGAAATACATTACAGAGAAATAACGGGGACGGCACGTTCAGTGAAATAGGAAGAATGGCTGGTGTCTCGGCTACAGACTGGAGTTGGGGCGCCTTGCTTTTTGATATGAACCTCGATGGCAACAAGGACCTATTTGTGGCCAATGGTATCTACAAAGACCTCACCGATCAAGATTATCTGCAATACGTTTCCTCCAACGAGGTAATTGAATCCATGGTGTCCGGGGATGGAGTCAACTACGCCGAGTTGGTCAATATCATCCCCTCGAATCCTATTGCCAACAAAGCATTTGCCAACCGAGGAGACTGGAAATTTGAGAACGATACTTCGCTAGGGTTAGACACTCCAGGATTCTCGAATGGATCTGCCTATGGCGACTTGGACAACGATGGAGACCTCGATTTGGTGGTGAACAATGTGAATATGCCCTTATTTGTATACCAAAACAAGGCAGTAGATCAGCAGAAAGGTCATTTTCTTCAGTTTTCATTAAAAGGAATGGGGCAAAATACACTGGCTGTGGGCACCCAAATTACCGTACACGATGGAAACGCCTCGTACAGTGTAGCGCAGCAGCCTGTACGTGGATTTCAATCCAGTATGGATACCCGGCCACATATTGGATTGCCCGGGGCACAAAAAGTATCTGTGGATGTACAATGGCCCAACGGAACACGCACCCTACTGAAAGAGGTCGCTGTAGATCAAATGCTCGTTTTAGACATGAATGAAGGCGTGTCCTACGTGTCAACTGAGCCAAACCAAAAGCCGGTATTTGCCGCTTTGTCCAGTGTACCTGAGTATGTACATGAAGAGAATAACTACATCGACTTTAACAAAGATCGACTGCTGCATCATATGATGAGTACTCCTGGACCAAAACTAGCTTTAGGAGACCTCAATGGGGATGGTTTTGAGGATTTGTTGATTCCAGGAGCTAAAGGCCTACCCAGCCAAGTGTTTGCCGGCACTGCTTCTGGGTTTGAGCCAAAGCCATGGTTTAGTTTTGACGAGAATAAAAACTCAGAAACGGTAGATGTGGCGCTCCTCGATGTGGATGGTGACGGTGATTTGGATGTTTATTTTGGCCAAGGGGGCGTTGAATTCTCCTCATTTTCCTCAGAATTGGCTGATCAGCTATACCTCAATGATGGGCGAGGATCCTTTGCCTTGTCCAAATCAGTATTGCCGACGCAAAGCGTTTATTTCAACACAGGTACCGTGCGCGCAGGAGATATCGATGGAGACGGCAAAACGGACCTTTTTGTAGGCGAACGATGCATCAATGGCGCCTACGGCGTTCCAGGATCAGGACACTTACTGTTTTCAGATGGAAAAGGGCACTTTGTAGACAAAACAGACACTTGGGCGCCAGAACTGAGCCAATTAGGCATGATCACTGATGCTGCTTGGACAGATCTTGATGGCGATGGAGATCTGGACTTAGTCGTCGTGGGCGAATTTATGGGAATTGAACTTTTTATCCAGGAGAACAAACAATTGGTCCGTCAAAAAGAACACCCGCTCGCTCAGAAAAAAGGTTGGTGGAACACGGTACTGGCCCAGGACTTGAATGGAGATGGATTAGTAGATTTAGCATTGGGCAACCACGGCACCAACAGCTTCTTCAAAGCCACTCAGGAACGCCCCATCAGGTTGACTTACGGTGATTTTGATGACAACGGAGATTTGGATCCCATCATGACTTTCCAACGCCCTGATGGCAAATACTACCCGTACAACCTACGGCACAATTTGATCGATCAAATGAAGCCACTCAAGAAATTATTTCCGGACTACGCTTCCTTTAAATCGGCAGATATAGACCAAATACTCGGTACACAAGGCATTGAAAAAGCGCAACATGTTGCGGTCAACGATTTAGAAACTGCGGTGTTGATGAATGGTGGCCAGCTTCAATTCACTTCGGCAAAGCTGCCGAAAGCGGTTCAAATCAGTCCGGTATATGCCATTTGTGCACAAGATTTTGACGGAGACGGAGATCTCGACCTCGCTTTTGGCGGAAACTTATTTCGAGTAAAACCCGAAGTAGGTCGTTATGACGCGAGTTATGCCCAATGGCTCGTTCAAGAAAATGGTCAATGGAAATTGCCTAAACCGGGGCATGGATTAACCATTAAGGGGGAAATCAGATCGATGGTTACCTACAAAAACTTGCTAATTGCCGCTAGAAACAGCGACTCATTGGCCATATACTCTTTTAACCATGAATAATAAATGGACATTAGCGCTCAGCGTTCTATTGTTGGCCACATCGTGTACCGATAAGGAAGAAATAGAGGCAGGTATTCAATTCGAATCTCTTTCTGCACAACAAACAGGTATAGACTTTTCAAATGATCTGGACCCGCAGGGACCGCTCAATATGATTGAATACCTATATTTCAATAACGGTGGTGGTGTGGCCGCAGGTGACTTAGATGGAGATGGATTAGACGACTTGTTTTTTACAGGCAACCAGGTGTCCAATAAGCTCTATAAAAATCTAGGCGATTTTACCTTTGAAGACGTCACCCAAAAAGCAGGGATTATTCAATCAGGAGATTGGTCCAATGGGGTGGTGATGGCAGACATCAACAACGATGGACTCTTGGATATCATAGTTACCCAAGTCAGCGGCTACAAAGGGCTTCAAGGACATCATTTAGTATACCTCAATTTGGGTGGGATGAAATTCAAAGAAGTCTCTGAAGAAGTAGGATTGGCCCTAGCAGGATTCGGCACTCAGGCCTCATTCTTTGATTACGATCAAGATGGGGATCTGGATGTTTATTTGATGAACCACTCGGTACACACGCCCTACAGCTATGGAACGGCAGAAAAAAGGAATGAAACCGATCCTTCAGCTGGCGATAAATTGCTAGAAAATACCTGGGAAACAGGCGTGCTCCAGTTTGTAGACGTCACCCAAAAAGCCGGGATTTTGAGCAGTGCATTAGGTTATGGCCTTGGGCTGCACACGGGAGATCTAAACGGCGATGGTTGGGACGATATCTATGTGGGCAACGACTTTCACGAAAACGACTATTTGTACCTCAACAATCAAGACAAAACATTTAGACAAGCACAAGGGGACTATTTGGCCCACAGCTCTCGCTTTACCATGGGGGTAGATGCGGCCGACATTGATGGAGATGGGAGAACAGACTTGATGAGCTTGGATATGATGCCCGATGACCCAGAAATCTTCCTTAAATCAGGGGGTGAGGACGCGGATAAAGTGTCTCAAATCAAAGAAACCTTTGGATTTGGTCCACAATATTCAAGAAATCACTTGCAGATCAATCAGAATAACCAGGGATTTGCCGATGTGGCTTTGATGACCAGAACACATGCGACTGACTGGAGTTGGTCGGTGCTGCTCCAAGACTACAACAACGATGGAAACACCGATATTTTTATCTCCAATGGCATCTTAAACCGGCCCAACGACTTGGACTACATCAATTACTTGAGCAATGTAGATTTTGCAGCCTACAACCAAGAGCAGCAAAAAGAAATCGCCCAAAAGTTAATTGGGGAAATGCCCACCTTAAAAATCAGCAATGTGGTCTTTGAGCACCAAGGTGGATTGGATTTTAAGCGACTGACCAAAGAAGCAGGAATGGAGGAAACCTATTCCAACGGAGCTGCCTATGCGGACTTGGATCGCGATGGACGCCTTGACCTAATTGTGAACAACATCAACCAAAAAGCCAGCATATTGCGCAATGTCAGTACCGGCTCAAAACACTGGATAGGTATAGACCTCAAATCTGACCGAGCCACTATGGGAAGTAAAGTTTCCGTGTATGCTGCAGGTAGTGTGTGGCAAAAATCACAGGCCAATGCCCGCGGATTTCAATCTTCCTCAACCCCAATTGTTCATTTTGGGTTGGGAGATCAAGCTAAAATTGACTCCATAGTCGTTGAGTGGGTGGGCAGAACTCCTAGGGTGTATAAAAACCTAAACACTGACCAATACCACATCATCCAGGAAAAAGAAGGGGCCAACGCTAAAGCTACTTTGCCACAAGCAGTAGCTATGGCAGACCTAGAGGTGTCCTTGTTCAACTACCAACACGCAGAAAATACTTATTTCGACTACGAAAACGAAGGTCTGATGCCCGAACGACTTTCCATTGAAGGTCCTGCAGTGGTCTATGAGGATTTTAACAGTGACGGCCTAAAAGACCTATACATAGGCGGGGGTAAAAATCAAATTCCTGGCTATTACCTACAACAAACCGATGGCAGTTGGAAATATCAAGAAGTAAAAGCGTTTATCAACGATGCCATACACGAAGATGTAGATGCTGCAGCCATTGATTTTGACAAAGATGGCGACTTGGACCTTTATGTGATGAGTGGGGGGAATGACAATCCCGAAGGCGACATTCAAATGTTGGATCGACTTTATTTAAGCAATGGTAAAGGTGACTTTATCCGATTCCAAGCAGGGCTTCCCAACAGCAACAGCGGTAGTATTTCAGTAGCTGACTTCAACAATGACGGATACCCCGACATGTATCTGGGTTCTCGTTCCATACCCAAAGGGTACGGTTTGTCCCCCTACAGTGCGCTGCTCAAAAACACTCAGGAATTCAACTTTGAACTCATCGAAAGAAAGCGTCTGGGGATGGTGACTGACAGTGAGTTTGCCGACCTTAACGGGGACGGTTGGTTAGACCTTATTGTGGTGGGCGATTGGATGCCCGTAACTGTCTGGATGAATCAAGGAGATGGGACCTTTAAGGATGAAACTGCCTCCCTCGGGTTGGACAAAACCGAAGGATTTTGGAACTGCATCACCACGACTGATCTAGACGGGGATGGACAATTGGATTTATTGGTGGGTAACGCTGGGCTAAATATGAAATGGCAGGCTTCTGAACAAAAACCCATCACTCTATTCCTGGATGACTACGACGAAAACCAACAAGTAGACCCCATTATTTTCTATTGGATGCAGGACCGTCAGGTACCTTTTGCCTCCAAGGATAAAATCACCGGACAACTCCCTCCTTTAAAAAAGACATTTACCGATTACAAATCGTTTACTAAAGCCAAAGACATCTCAGGGCTTACCGGTAAAAAAGAAGTCTTAGAGACCAAACAAGTGAGAGAATTGCGCTCCATGGCCTACCTCAACAAAGGCGCCTCAGGTTTTGTGGGAGTTCCTTTACCCAATATAGCCCAGCGAAGCAGTATTCAAGATTTTGCTGTGGATCCTGAAAGTCCTGGTCAAATCTGGTATGTGGGTAATTACAGCGGTTATGTCACCGAACTCGGAGTCAATAAAGCCCAAGCAGGGGGCATTTTGAGTGAATTTGGTGAACAAGGATTTAAAACCCACCAAAATCTTCCATTACCCCTCTTTTCTGAGGCGAGAAAAGTAGTGCCTCTAGGCCAAGGCAGATTCTTGGTCGTGCGCAATAACCAACAAGCCATTATGTTGAACAAAAGAAAATAATCATGAACACCATTTTTAAAAAGTCAGGAGCTTTACTGGCCGCCGTATTGATCGCCTTTACATCATGCGAAAAAAACACAGCCTATCAAGACCACCTGAAAGATCCCAAGTTATTCAGTGAGGCCATGCAAACGCTTACCGATGTCATCGTGCACGATATTTTTTCTCCACCGGTGGCTTCTAGAATATACGTATACCCCACTGTGGCTGCCTATTCGATTATGCAGCAGGCTTACCCTGATCAATATGCCGATTTGGCCGGTCAATTAAAAGACCTAACCTCGATTCCTAAGCCCAAAAGCAAGGAGGTAGATATGAACCTTGCGGCTATTCATGCATTTCTGAAATTGAGCCAAAACTTCATTTTTTCTGAAGAAAAAATCGAGGCCTACCGGGAAGGGTTATACGAACAACTGGATGAAGAAGGTCTGCCCTCAGGAGTAAAGAAAGCCTCATTGGCCTACGGAGAAGAGGTAGCGGCGCATATTATGGCTTGGGCCAACACAGACTTCTACAAACAGACCCGCACCTTCCCCAAATACACCATACAAGAAGGGGATGCGTATTGGAAACCTACTCCTCCCATGTATATGGAAGGTATCGAGCCTTCATGGAATAAAATCCGCACCCTGGTATTGGATTACCCGGATCAATTTATGCCTAAAGCCCCCCTGCCCATTGATCTGAGCACCGACAGTCCATTTTATGCGCAACTAAAAGAAGTATACGATGTGGGCAATGAAATGACCCAAGATCCTGAAGGAGAGAAAGCGCAAATTGCCGCTTTTTGGGACTGTAACCCATTTGTATCCCACCAAAGAGGCCACGCCATGTTTGCCACCAAAAAAATCAGTCCTGGTGGCCACTGGATCAACATTGTTAAAATTGCTAGCGAACAAGCTGATAGTGATTTCCCTCAGACAATCAATGCCTACACTCGGGTGACCATTTCGTTATTTGACGCCTTTATTTCTTGTTGGGATACCAAGTGGAAAACGATTGTCGTACGTCCCGAAACACTGATCAACCAATACATCGATGAACAGTGGATGCCTCACCTACAGACACCCCCATTCCCAGAATACACTTCCGGTCACTCAGTCATTTCACGCGCTTCAGCCATAGCACTAACCGGTATATACGGAGATAATTTCTCGTTTGTGGACACCTCGGAGAGAAGGTATGGATTGCCCGACCGAAGCTTCACTTCTTTCTTACAAGCCTCTGAAGAAGCGGCGCTTTCCAGAATGTATGGAGGTATTCACTACCGCATGGCGATTGAGGAGGGAATTACACAAGGGGAAGCCGTAGGAAGATATATTCAGGAAAAATTAGTCACCGCACTTCCTAAGACAAATTAACTATCTTTAAAATCAACTAAACCAAACTAAAATGATCGGAGTTATTTCTTTTGTCGGCTTTACTTTACTGGTAGGGCTGATTGCCTATCTGGCGACACGCACCACCGATGAGCGTACTTCAGATGGCTATTTTTTAGGAGGACGAAGCTTGACTGCTGGTGTGATCGCCGGCTCGCTGCTATTGACCAATCTGTCTACGGAACAAATAGTAGGACTCAATGGAAGTGCCTATGCAGAAGGCCTATCGGTGATGGCTTGGGAAACCCTGGCCGCAATAGCCATGGTCGTTACCGCTATCTTTTTATTGCCGAGATACCTCAAAGGAGGTCTGACCACCGTTCCTCAATTTTTAGCTTCCCGTTTTGACGTCACCACCAAAACCATCACCTCTGCCCTATTTTTAACCGGCTATGTGGTGGTGCTTTTGCCGATTATTTTATACTCTGGATCGGTAGCCATCAGTGGAATGTTTGATGTCCCCACCTTGCTGGGCGTATCTCAAACCACAGCTATATGGATTTGTGTTTGGGGTATCGGGATTACCGGATCGATTTATGCGGTATTTGGCGGGCTTAAAGCTGTAGCGGTTTCAGATAGTATCAACGCGATTGGTCTGTTGATCGGCGGGTTGATGATTCCCGTATTTGGACTGCTGTATATCGGCGATGGTCACTTGATTGAGGGGATTCGGATATTGGTGGCTGAAAACCCCGATAAATTCAAATCGATGGGGAGTCCTAACTCACCCGTGCCTTTCCACACTTTGTTTACTGGAATGATGTTGGTTCAATTGTTTTATTGGGGAACCAACCAACAAATTATTCAACGAGCACTGGCCGCTAAAAATTTAGTGGAAGGACAGAAAGGTCTGCTGTTGGCCGCATTTATCAAAGTGCTGGGTCCATTGCTGGTGGTGCTTCCAGGTATTATCGCTTACCACATCTTTGACGGTGGACTTGACGTGGCTGACCAAGCTTATCCAGCATTGGTATCTAAAGTGCTTCCTACCCCATTGGTCGGATTTTTTGCAGCCGTATTATTCGGAGCCATTTTAAGTTCGTTTAACTCAGTGCTCAACAGTTCTGTGACCCTGTTTGGGATAGATATCTACAAGCAACACATCAACCCAGAGGCAGGGGAGCAAGTGATCGTGAAATACGGCAAATATTTTGGTCTTTTCCTCGCCTTTGCCTCCATGTTTATCGCTCCCTCCATCGCCAATGCAGGTAGTTTATTTGACTATTTACAGGAAGTAAATGGCATCTACAGCATTCCGATCCTCACCATTATTGTAGTAGGGTATACCACCAAAAGAGTTCCTGCCATCGCCGCTAAGATTGGGGTGGTTTCCGGGTCACTGCTGTATATTTTAAGCCAATTTGTGCTCAAGCCTTATTTGGCAGATCAAGGTATTGCCTACCCACACTATTTGGATGTGATGTTGATCTTATTCTTATTGAATATCGCCATCATGTTGATCATCGGGAAAATAGCGCCGCGAAGCGAGGATTACGTAATGGAATACACCAAGCAAGTAGATATTACCCCGTATAAAAATGTTAAAACTGTCGGAATAGCGATCTGTATCTTAGTTATCGGGATTTATATTTACTTCGCATAAACCGATAAACAATTTTCATGAACATATTTGGGTACACCTTTGTGCTGTGTATCACCCTTTTAGGTGGATACACAGCCATGGCCCAAACCGAAAGTGGAAGTCCGATTGATTTGCCTACACCAACAGGGATCGAGCCGAGCAATAACAACGCCCGTATGCCTTTATCCCTACCCAAAAACCTCAATCTTCCCAAGGCTGAGCCGATGCCTATGGAATTTAAGGTGACTAGAAATCCGGTCAAAATGATCGATGACCGAAATCTAGTCCCTGCCGGTGCCTACCTCAACTTGGATCCAAAGATCAAATCGAAACCCAATAAAAAATCGACCTCCTATTACGGAGATACCTTTTTAGGCGAGGTAAAAACAAGTGACTCTTTTGTGGGTATTGTGTGCAGAGACCACCAAATGATCGATGGGGATAGGGTGCGTATCTACCTCAACGGCAACCTGATGTACGATAACTTTTACCTCACCGGCGGGTTTAAAGGAATCAACATGGATCTAGCCATGGGCATCAATAAAATTGAATTTGAAGCGATTAACGAAGGATCCGCCTCGCCCAATACAGCGATGGTCGGCGTATTCAACGAAGCGGGTAGGTTGATCAAACAAGCTATTTGGAACCTCTCTCAAGGAGCCAAAGGCACCATCATTGTGGTCAGAGAGTAGCCCTAAAAGCCTGGATGGTATTTTCGTTGAGCACTGGCTTCAACGGCCTCCCGATAAAAAGGAACCTCTTTAAATTTCCCTTGGGCATACATTTCTTCTTGATCCCTAAAATGGGGGGAGTTGGGGTCTGAGGATTGGCCCCCAGCAAGCAAACTCTTGGCCTTTACCTTGGGTCCAAACTCCACCACAGCGACAAAACTATTGCCTCGTGTTCCGTATATTTTTTTGGTATTGTTAAAGTAGCGCGCTCCGTAAGCGGCCAATGCACCCCAGATTCCAGAGGCATGTCCTATAGCAAGGCTGGGAGCCTCATCGTCAAAAGCTTGTCTGATTCCCCCATCCAAACGCTGGTATCGATTCACTTGACCCCAAGGCATCCGCCAATCGCCAAAGTCCAGAGTCAATTGATCCAGCACCCCTTTCATTAAATCAACGCGCTCTTGTGCTGGTGACTGAGCGCCAAAATAGGACAAGAAATCCATTTGACTCCCGTCTTTAAGGGGATTGACTCCTTTTTGCAGTACAGCAGTACCGTAGTAATGCCCGAGGGTCATGGCTACAGAAGAAGTAGCCGTAGTAAAATCCCAAGCGCCTAAAATCGAGGCAGCCTCTCCAAAACGAGAATCAGTCTCTTTTAGCTCTTCCAAACTCTGCACCAATCCGGGAATCAACGCAGCCATAGCGGGGAGATGAGGATCATAGCCCAACTGGATCAGACCCTCTAAATCCAGTTTATCGGCCTGGGCGAGCAATTGTTGGGCGTGAATGGCCCTGAAATTTTCATCAGCCGTGGCCATATAAGGGGCATAATTTTCGGGGCGCGGACTGTCTTGAGCCGCCACCGTATACGGGGTGGAGTTGCAATTTTGCACCCAACCTACTGAGGGGTTTTTTAAAAAGATCAACTCCTCTATCGGATGTAGTCCTTGCCAATCCGTTTCGGGATCACTCCCATTTTGGGGCACTGAAAAATCCAATTCCGGATTCCGTTTAGGCACAAAATTACCGTGAAAATAAGCGATGTTTCCCGATCGATCTGCGTAGACCGTATTGTTGGACGCATTGGTGCGGGCTTGCATGACTTCAACAAAATCAGCGTAGTTGTCTTGCTTGGTCCTTAGATAAGACTGGGCCAACGCATCTACAGGCCGCCACATCATTGAAGTGGCCGTCCAGCGACCTTGAAGGGTATGGGTAATCGGTCCATGGTGGGTTTTATATCGCGGAAAATCGACAGTTTTTAACGATCCATCGAGTTGTTTCACCCGAATAGATACCGTGTCCACGCGTACCGGCCTCCATTCATTGCCATATCGGTACGTCAATCCTTGTTCCGTGGGAACAACTTCTTCGATATACTCGTCCATAACGTCCACATAAGTTGACGTATGCATCCACCCCATGTGCTGGTTAAATCCTTGGTAGATAAAAAACTGACCCCAAGTGATGGCGCCGTAAGCGTTTAACCCAGTTTCACTGACCATGTGGGCTTCCCCTCGAAAGTAAAATGAAGTGTGGGGATTAATCAGCAACATCGGATATCCTGAGGACGTCTTGTCCCCGGAGAGCGCAATGCCGTTAGATCCAGCTGGCTCCTGGGTATCTCTTGCTTTAGGTTGGTGGACCGCTATGGGTTCTGGTGCCTTTTCATAGAAAGCAGCCAAACTTTTTAGAGAAACGCGTTCTATATCACCCCCAATAGATCCTTCCGTAAAATAAAGAGACATCCACGGCTCAAAACGCTTAATGGCCTGGGGTGTTACTTCAGGATGACGGTATAGATAGTAGTTGAGTCCATCCGCCCACCCCTGGCAAAGCTCTTTGAGCCAAGCAGGAGCTGTGTTGTATTGGTCTTGAGCTTCTTGATCAGTCATCCACAACCGCGCCCTTAGATCACTGTACAACCCTTCGATGCCTTGAGCCTCAGCCAAGCGACCTGTAGCCGTTAAAAAATTGGTTTCTACCCGATTGAAATCGTCTTCACACTGGGCATACATCAATCCGAATACCACATCAGCCTCTGTCTTCCCGTAAATATGAGGAACGCCGTACGTGTCGCGGATGATCTCTACTTGTTTGGCTTGTGCCCTCCACTGCTTTAGTTCAGCCTCAGAAGGGGCGCTTTGCGACCATCCAAAAGAACCCAACAACAAAACTGCAGTGAAAAAAAACAGCTGAGTCGATCGTTGGAGGTAAGTCATCTCGGTTAGGATTCGTTAAGTACCGTTTGAATTTGGGGAGCGTGTTTTTTTATCGTGGCCTCGACCCCTGACTTGAGCGTCATTTGGTTGATGCTGCATCCTGAGCAAGCACCCTCAAGACGAACGCGTACAATGGAGTCGGACTCAATCCCCACCAAACTGATGTCTCCTCCATCTGACTGGAGAAACGGCCTGATTTCCTCTAGGGCCTCTTGTACTTTTTCAACGAGCTGTTCTGATGTCATCTGTATTATTTCAAAGCCGAACATCCGGCCATGGTTGTAATTTTAATCGCTTCAGTAGGCGGTAATGATTCATTGCGCGCTACTACCTGACGGACAGCTTCACGGGTCAACACTTCAAAAGCCTCTGTAGTTGGTCCTGAGGTCTGTAAAGCAGCTGGCCTTCCCACATCACCTGCTTCTCGGATGCTCTGTACCAAAGGAAGGACGCCGATAAACGGCACCCCAAGGTCTTCAGCCAGATGTTTCGCTCCGTCTTTCCCAAATATATAATATTTATGGTCAGGAAGCTCCTCTGGTGTAAAATAGGCCATGTTTTCAATGATCCCCAGCACAGGGACTTGGATATTCTCCTGTTGAAACATAGCGACCCCTTTACGGGCATCAGCCAAGGCCACTTCTTGAGGGGTACTGACCACCAAGGCGCCAGTAATAGGCAAAGCCTGCATGATGCTCAAGTGTATATCCCCTGTACCCGGAGGCAAATCGATCAGTAAAAAATCAAGTTCTCCCCAGTGGGCGTCAAAAATCAATTGATTCAAGGCCTTGGCAGCCATAGGACCACGCCAAATCACGGCTTGTCCAGGCTGAGTAAAAAATCCAATAGAGAGCATTTTGACCCCATGACTTTCCACAGGCTTCATTTTGGATTTGCCATCGATCATCACCGACAGAGGCTTTTCCATCACCACGTCAAACATAGTAGGCATCGACGGACCGTAGATATCCGCATCTAAAAGACCGACTTGAAAGCCCATTTTGGCCAAAGTCACAGCGAGGTTGGCCGTGACCGTAGATTTACCCACGCCCCCTTTACCAGAAGCTATGGCCACGATATTTTTGATACCTGCTATAGGTTTTCCTTTAATCAGGTTCGGATTGGGTGCGTTTTGAGGCACTTCTACCTTCACGTTGACCTTTACCTTTAATTTTTGATCCACTTCGGCGTGAATCACCTGCATGACAGATACTTCAGTCTTCTTACGCGCTTGTAGGGTCGGGTTATCAATTACCACATCGACCACCACTTCATCGCCAAAAACGACCACATTGGTCACTGCTCCGCTTTCCACCATGTTTTTTCCTTCGCCTGGCGCTGATATTTTGGTCAACGCATCCAACACCGCTTGTTTTGTGGTTTTCATGTCTGCCTATTTTAGGCGCAAAGATACGACTTAACCTTTAGAAGATAAAGCCTTGGTGGGATCCCAAAAGTGTTCTTTAAAGTGTGTCACTTGGTCATTCTGAACCAAAATTCCCTCGCTTTCCAAAAGTTGCTGCATGAGGTTGGTCCCCCCAAAATGATGTTTTCCAGTAAGCATCCCCGTGCGGTTGACCACCCGATGGGCTGGTACATCAGAAAGACTATGTGCCGCGTTCATCGCCCAGCCAACCATACGGGCACTGCCCCGGGCTCCTAAAAAAGCTGCAATGGCGCCGTAAGAAGTAACACGCCCGTAGGGTACCTGGCGAACAACGGTGTAGACGCGTTCAAAAAAAGAAGTAGTATCTGAACTGTACTGAATCAAAATAACCGGTAGATTGCCAACAGCATTAACAAAACCATTAACGCTCCGAGCCAATTGTTAAATCTTCTGGGCATTTGGTTGGGGTCAGCCAGGAGTTTTTGAAAAAACTCAATGTACAAATACAGCAAAAAGCCCGTTCCCAGTGACGCTGCCATCACAAACACAGCGATGTCCTCGGGAGCAAAAAAAATCCAACCTGAAGCACGCCACATGGCGTGAAGTCCCACGTAATAAGGAATGGTCAGCATATTGGCCAGCGCCATGCCGAACCCCTTCCAAAAGCTGAATTTTTTCTTAAAATTGATGCCTTCGATGGGGTTTTTTTGGGTGGGTGCGCTGAAAAAATAAATAGCTAATACAGCAAACATACCCACAGCAAACCAAAGCATCCAGCGAAGTAAGTCCGGATTTCGGGCGACGTATCGGGCAATCCAAACGGCGATACCTGATTGAATGATCACAGCGGACATCACGCCTAGCCCAAACATGTATGCATAAGTCTTTCCCTGTCTGACTCTGGTTTTAGCCGCGTTCAAGTTCAACAGACCCGGGGGTGCCGAAGCCATAAAGGCAGCGGAAAAGGTGGAGAAAAACAAGAGCAACAAATGAGTCATCTAGGGAATAAAGCGCATATAAGTGATCGGGGTTCCCAAGGCTAGATACTGTGCCTCGTAAAAGGTCTGAATCTCCAACACCTCAGCTGGACTGCCTTCATTGCGATAAACATGGTGGTTGGCATACTCGATTTCCAAGCCCAAACCGAAACAGAGTCCCAGGGTGTATCCGTGTAAAAAGGCAGAATCAGTTTTTAAGTGTACGGGGGCTCCCGGTGTGAGAATTTTTTTATACTTAGCCAAAAAAGCCGGATTGGTCATCCGGTGTTTGGTGCGTTTAAACTTGATTTGTGGATCTGGGAAGGTAATCCAGATCTCAGCAATACTCTGGGCAGCAAACACCAAATCAATCAGCTCGATCTGTGTCCGCACAAAAGCGACATTGTTGAGTCCACTTTCATGGGCGGTTTTGGCCCCGCGCCAAAAGCGAGCTCCCTTGATATCCACCCCGATGTAGTTGATGTTTTTATGGCGCTTGGCCAGTCCGATGGTGTATTCTCCTTTTCCGCAACCCAACTCTAAAACAATCGGATGATCGTTGCCAAAAAATGACGACCAATAACCTGGCTGGGCGTATTGGCCGGTTAATATCTCTTCCCGAGTAGGCTGTAACACATGGGCAAATCCCTCGTTCTCCCTAAATCTCTTTAACTTGTTTTTACTTCCCAAAGTTTACTTCTTTACTTGATGTTTTTCTAGGGTAAAGGAAAACTCAGACCCCACCCCCAAAACACTTTCTACATATATTTTTTCGCCGTGGGCCTCAATGATGTGCTTGACAATCGACAAGCCCAATCCGGAGCCTCCTTCCTTTCTGCTGCCGCTTTTATCCACTCGATAAAAGCGCTCAAACAAACGCGGAATATGCTCTTTAGCAATCCCTTCGCCGTTGTCCGTGATGCGTATGATGACTTTGCTTTTGACTAAATCCTCGATACTCACCTCTATGGTTCCATCCTCGTGGCCATATTTAATGGCATTGACAATCAAATTGGTCAATACCTGCTGGATTTTCTCTGCATCAGCCCATACAAAAATGGGCTGTTGGTATTCCATATCAAAGGTGAGCGTTATATTTTTTTTCGATGCGCGCATCTCCAGCATCTCAAAAACAGACTTAACCAGATCAACCGCATCAAATGCCTCCGGCTCCACGGTGAGGTTACCGGCTTCAAACTTGGTGATTAAATCCAAGTCTTTAATGATGTAGGCGAGGCGATCAACCCCTTTAGCTGCTCGCTGAAGGTACTTTTTAGCCACCTTTTTATCGTCAACAGCCCCGTCCAGCAAGGTCAAAATATATCCTTGGATCATGAACAGAGGAGTCTTCAATTCATGAGATATATTGCCTAAAAAATCTTTGCGGTATTGCTCACGAACTTTTAAACCATCGATTTCCAACTTCTTTTCTTGGGCAAACTTTTCAATTTCTGCCGTTAAGGTTTTCATATCTGTGGTCACTGGTCCCGGATTGATGGCACTGGACTGTAAAATCGTCAAATCGTCGTATAGCTTCTTGATCCTTGAATAAATAAATTGTTCAATCCGCCACTGAATAACTACAAAAGTCATCACAAAAGAAATCAGCGCAAAGGCCCCCAAAGAAAGCATCATCTGAGCGCTCCAATCCGCAAATAAAAAGCCCACCAAAAAGGTGAGCAATGCCGCGATTAAAAGTGAGGTAACCGCCGCAAATCGATACGGCTTTCTGAGTTTTTTGGACATCTACAAATGAAACTTATACCCTACTCCTTTGACCGTTTTAAAATAGTCATCGCCTATTTTTTCGCGCAATTTTCGGATGTGTACATCGATGGTTCTACCGCCTACCACAACTTCATTACCCCAAACTGTATCCAGAATAGCTTCTCTTTTAAATACTTTGTTCGGCTTAGAAGTCAGCAGTGTGAGCAACTCAAATTCTTTTCTGGGAAGTATTAATTCTTTATCCTTAACCAGTACTTTGTACTCTTCTCTGTTGATGGTGATGTCACCCACGACGTATAGATCACCTAACTCTTCTTGTACATTGTTCAGATTAACCCGTCTGAGCAGCGATTTAACTTTACTGACCAACACCTTAGGCTTAATCGGTTTAGTGATGTAATCATCCGCACCTGCATCAAAACCCGCCATTTGAGAATAGTCTTCCCCACGGGCCGTCAAAAAGGTGATAATAGTATGGGCCAAATCTGGGGTGTTTCGGATGGCCTCACAAGTTTCAATACCATCCATTTCAGGCATCATCACATCGAGGATGATGAGATGCGGCTTCTTTTTCTTGGCTTTTTCTAAGGCCTCAACCCCGTTGTTGGCCGTGTAGACCTTGTAACCCTCCGCCGTCAAGTTATAGGAAACGATCTCCAAAATATCCGGCTCATCGTCTACTAAAAGAATTTTGATCTCAGCTTCGTTCATGTCTTTTGCCTATAAATTAGGTCAAATGTAACGATAATTGATTTAAGCTGAACTCACTTAACATTGATTTAAAATGGGAAACAATAATCTAACATGCTTAAAGTCAAGAAGATGAGGGACTAAGCTTTTTTTTTGGGGCTAGAACACCTTAGATTAACATAAGGCTCACATTTTCATCAAAATTTGATAACGTCAAAAAAACATGGGTTTGCTCCCCTACCCGATAAATTTGCGGTAAACAAAAATAACCATCATGAAAAAAATTATTGCTTCACTAGGTATTTTAACCGCACTCTTTGTCTCCTGTACAGACAGTGAGGATGTCATTGAACCGATTGTTACGGTAGCTCCAACAGTAACAGCTCCTTCAGGTACTATTTCTGTACAACAAGGAAACGCACAGGACGTCTCCTTTACGGTGATTACCGACGGAGGATTTAAATCTGCCACAGTAACCGCGTCAGGAGGAACTGCCACTATTAAATCACAACCCACCGTGGGTGATAAATCAGGCTCTGTCGTAGTCGAGTTTACTGCGGGTAATACAGCAGGTGCAGGTACGGTTGAATTAACGGTAACCGATAATGAAAATAGATCGGACAAAGATACTGCCGTGATGAATGTAGCCCTTCAGGTCGTAGTTCCTGACTATGAAACAGTGGGTACAGGAAGTGTTTACTACATTTCTTCCAACAAAACTTGGACGGCTGATCGCATGTGGATCATGAGCGGTAAAGTAGTTGTTCAAAACGGTGCTACCCTGACCATTGAGCCAGGTACTATAATCAAGGCGGAAAATAAAACTGGAGCAGACGCTACTGCATTAATCATCGCTAAAGGAGGAAAAATCAACGCGGTTGGTTCAGCAGCAAGCCCTATTATTTTCACTTCTGTTTTGGACGATATCAACTACCAGGATACGGACCTAAAAGGTTCAACGCTGACCCATACCAACCAATCACTTTGGGGAGGATTAATTGTCTTGGGCAATGCCTCCGTGGGTGTTTCTGGTGGAACAGCCAATATTGAGGGTATCCCTGCCCTTCCGTTCTCTCAGTATGGGGGGACAAACGACGCGGACAACTCTGGAAAAATCCAATACGTGTCTATTCGCCACTCAGGAGCTGAACTTGCTCCAGGTAACGAACTACAAGGACTTACCCTGGGTGGTGTAGGTTCAGGTACCACGATTGACCATGTCGAAATAGTAGCCTCTGGGGATGATGGTGTTGAAATATTTGGAGGTGCTGTTAACCTAAGTGATCTGCTCGTTTGGGCCCAAGGGGATGATGGAATTGACATTGACCAAGCCTACAAAGGGACCATCAGCAATGCAATGGTTATTCTCGGGGATGATTCGGACACAGGTCTTGAAATCGATGGAACGGAGGACAGCACTAGAGCTATTGACGGAACATATACCTTACAAAACGTCACTGTACTAGGATCTGCTACAGCGGCTTCTGGAAAAAACAGATACGCTGATTGGAAGTCCGGGGCCACTGGACACAATAGAAACATCGTATTCAAAGGCTTCCCTGCAGGAAGATCTATAAAAACGATCAACGCTTCTACTTATGGTGGAGCTGCCACTGCACCAGTAGCTGTTAAACTGACCTTTGAAAACATCGACTTTATCACGGCTGATACGGAAGCCACAGTATTAGGCGCCAACACTCATGTCACTGATTTCACTACATGGGGTCAAATACTGGCCAGTCAAGCAACTGGAACTGGGGCCAATGCTACCCCATTTGACAACTGGACTTGGTATGCCAATAAATAAGTAAAATCTTGACTTATTAGTAATAATGGATTAATGTTCCCTTTACATTGCCATGGTACGTTTGCCCGAAGATTTAAACCCTTCGGGCAAACTATTTTTATGAGACATTATTTATTACTTATTGCCTTAATTTTCAGCTCATTAACCCAAGCTCAAAAGCTCACGGGAACGATTATCGATGGGGAATATAATGAGCCGTTGGCCTTTGCCAATGTCGTGGTGAAGGGCACCAGTCAGGGTACCACTTCTGACTTTGAAGGCAAATACACCTTGGACGTGCCTGAAGGAACATACACCCTTCAGTTTTTCTATTTGGGATATGAAACCAAAGAAATCAGTGGAGTAGTCATGACGGCTGGTAAACTGACAGAAATAGATGTTGTCTTACAACCTACCTCCAATCAACTAGATGAAGTGGTAGTAGTCACCTCAGCGCGCCAAAACTCTGAAACAGCCATCTTAAACGTTCAAAAAAGATCGGTCAACCTGATGGATGGTTTATCGGCACAGAGCATTAAAAAAGTAGGGGACAGCGATTTAGCTGGTGCGATCAAACGCGTGCCTGGTGTATCTATTCAAGGAGGCAAATACGTATATGTTAGGGGTCTGGGAGACAGGTATTCAAAAACACTGCTCAACGGCCTTGAAGTGCCTGGACTAGATCCGGACAAAAACACCCTGCAAATGGATATTTTTCCCACAAACCTGATCGAAAACATCTTGGTCAGCAAGTCAGCTAGTGCGGATTTGCCAGCCGACTTTTCAGGTGGGGTTGTGGACATAGTTACCAAAGACTTTTCCGCAGTACCTGAATACACCATCAACGCATCGGTAAACTATAATCCGAGCATGCACTTCAATCCTAATTACATCAGGGACCGAAGAAGCAACACTGACTATCTTGGTTTTGACGATGGATACAGAGATCTGCCCTTAGATCCGCAAACCAACATCCCCAATGCCATTAAAAACAATCCGGAAAGTGCTTTACTGCCGGGACTTACCCGTAGTTTCACCCAAAGAATGGGCGCTAAAGATGTATCCAACCAAATGAACTTCTCCTTAGGGGGAACCGCCAGCAATCAATACAATCTTGAAAATGGCCACAGTATTGGATTTATCGCCTCTTTGGGGTATAAGTACGAAACCACTTTTTATGAGGATTTCTTCAACGGAAGCGCCATCAATCAATTTCAGAAACTAGAGCCTTTTTTCAGTCAACAAGGAAAGGCGGGTACTGAAAATGTATTGATGAGTGGACTAGCGGGAATATCCTACAAAACACAGCGCTCCAAGTACAAACTCAATGCGTTGTATTTGCAAAATGGCGAGTCTAATGCGATACAAGCAGACTATGAGGACTTTATTGAAAACCCTTACCTAGGGACCGGGGAGTTATTGACCTACACCGAGCGAAACATCACGTCCATTCCCCTTTCAGGAAAACACAGTATCGGGGATAAAGGCGATCAGTTGGAGTGGAAAGTTTCCTACACCATGGCCACTGTAGCTGACAAAGACTTTAGAAGAACGGTATTTCAAACCGATGAAAACAAAAGCTATTTTTCATTGAGTTCAAACACCACCAACTTTCCGACCCGTTTTTGGAGAAATCTAGATGAAAATGTGCTCACAGGAAGAATTGACTATACCAAAGATTGGAAATTGGGCAGCAAAGAGCACAAAACCAAACTGGGTATTGGGTACACCGATAAAAGCAGGGATTTCAACACATTCAACTACACCATTGGATTCAAAGGAGATGCCAACAGATTTGGCGGAGATGCCAATCAAATCTTGGGCACCAATAATGTATGGACACCAGCTACAGACCAAGGGTCTTACGTAGTGGGTAATTACCAAATATCCAATCAATACCAGTCAACGAGTGCCAATAAGTCGGCGTATCTCTCCGATGAGATCAGATTTAGCGCCTTGTTTAAAGCGGTGTTGGGTGTTCGTTTTGAATCATTTGCCCTTCAATACACTGGCCAAAACCTTGTGGGTGATGTCTACAACAACGCGACGTTTATTGACAAAAAGGATTTCTTTCCGTCAGCCAATTTGATTTACTCCCCACAGGAAGACCAAAACATCCGTTTGTCCTATGCTAAGACCACGGCTAGACCATCGTTTAAAGAGGCTTCAGCCATTACGCTATACGACCCGATTACTGAGCGTTTCTTCTTGGGAAATCCAGATCTAAAGCCCTCGTATATCGATAACATGGATGTTCGTTTTGAACAATACGGTGAGTCCGGTAACTTTTTTGCTGTCAGCGCTTTTGCCAAGTTATTCAAAGACCCTATTGAAATTAATGCGGTAAACTTAAATGAGCCAAATCAATTGATTGGGCGCAACAACAAGGACGCCTCTGTGTTAGGTGCGGAATTTGAGGTGCGCAACAACATCATTCAAACGGAGTCATTCACACTCAACCTGAACACCAACATTTCCATCATTAGGGCTACACAGAAAATGTCCGATGCGGAATACCAAGGGCGTGTGATTGTTGCCGAGGGACGAGAAGTAAGCGACACCCGAGTACTTCAAGGCCAATCCCCTTACATGATTAACAGCGGCTTGTCTTTCCAACACAAAAAATCTTCCTTAGAAGGTGGGTTGTTTTACAATGTACAAGGCAAAACTTTGGAAGTTGTCGGGATTGGAATTGTTCCCGATGTGTACACGGAACCATTCCACAGCTTAAACTTGAGTGTGCAGAAAGGGTTTGGCAAAGACCAAAACCAAACACTTAAATTAACTGTTGACAACCTGCTGTCCGATACACGAGAAAGTTTTTATACGTTCTTTGACGAACCACAGCTCCACTTTTCCAGATTTAAACCGGGCACGTCATTTAACTTGGCCTACAACATCAAGTTCTAAACCAAATCAAAAAAATCCACTTCTTCGAAGTGGATTTTTTTTATCTTAGCGGTCCAACTCACTTAAAACCAGCCTGTTTATGAAGTATTGGCCCCTGCTTATACTGCTGTTTGCGACCTCACTATTGATGGGGCAGACCTCGGTGGATGGTGAGATTCCCGGTTTAAATATGTACCCCAATCCCGTATCAGATGGGACGTTGAATATCCGCACCCCTCAGGCGAAGACCAAACAAATCACAGTGTTTGATGTATTTGGCGCACCGGTGTTGCAGACCAACCTCAGGGGGGAACAGCTCAACGTTTCTTCACTCCCTGCTGGTGTGTATGTGATTCGCATTACGGAAGAAAGAAAGACGGCTACCCGAAAATTGATCGTCAAATAGAAAAGCGCAATGCCGTATCTTTGGAGCCATGCCAAATAACTTTGACTGGGCCCAAATCGACAGCCCCGAAAAATTTGATGAAATAGCCTTAAATCGCTATCGAGATCAATATACCCATGTGGCGGTATACCGTGAATTTTGCGATCATTTGGGACGATCACCCGAGCAGGTCGAGTCGGTGGAACAAATACCCTATTTGCCCATTTCATTTTTTAAAACGCATCAAGTAGTCCGAAAAGGATCAGCGTTAAATCGATTTTTTACCTCGAGTGCTACCACAGGCATGGTTCCCAGCAAACACTACGTCCCCAGAATTGAGGTATACGAAGCGAGCTTTCGCCTGGGATGGGAGTTGTTTTATGGTCCTGTAGAGAACTTCTGTGTGCTGGCACTATTACCTTCTTACTTGGAACGCACAGGATCTTCGTTGGTCTACATGGCACAAGACATGATTCAGCGCAGCAAGCACCCAAAAAGCGGGTTCTACCTCGATCAATACCAAGACTTGAGCGAAACTATTCTGCACTTAGAAGCCACTCAAACACCTACCTTGCTCTTGGGGGTTACATTTGCCCTCTTGGACTTTGCCGAACAATACCCCATGAACCTGAAACACACCATAGTGATGGAAACTGGTGGCATGAAAGGACGTGGGCGAGAAATGATCCGCGAAGAAGTGCACCAAAAGTTGAGTACTGCCTGGGGTGGTCTATCCATTCACAGCGAGTACGGCATGACCGAATTATTGTCCCAAGCTTATTCCAGGGGAAATGGAGTTTTTTCTTGCCCCCCTTGGATGCGGGTTAACCTAAGAGACACGGAAGATCCGCTGACCAGATTACCGGAAGGACAGAGCGGTGGAATCGACATCATTGACCTAGCCAATGTAGATTCCTGCAGCTTTATCTCCACCCAAGATTTAGGTCGTTCTACTGGACCAGGACAATTTAAGGTACTCGGACGTTTCGATCACGCAGAAATTAGGGGGTGTAATCTTTTGGTCGCTGTCCATCAATAATTAGACAACCACGAGCAGGTAGTAATTTTTCTTGCCTTTTTGCAAAAGCACATAGCGATCTGCGATCAAATCCTCTGAAGTAATCAAGCGATCTTCCGCCACCTTCTCTTTGTTGACCGAAATAGCGTTCTGTTGCAATTCGCGACGAGCGGCTCCATTCGAGGGGAGAAATCCAGTCTGACCGGCCAATGCGTCTATGATCCCCAATCCGCCAACCAACACATCGCGGGATACCTCCGCTTGTGGAACTCCTTCAAAGGCGTCTAACAAACTGCGCTCATCCAAACTGCGCACCATCTCAGCGGTCGCTTGACCAAAAAGAATAGCGCTGGCCTGTTGGGCGCGTTCCAACGCCTGTCTTCCGTGGACCAAAACAGTCACTTCTTCTGCTAGCTTGGATTGCAAAGCGCGCTCATGGGGTGCTGCTTGGTGCGCCTGGATCAATCCTTCAATGGTGGGTTGATCCAAAAGGGTAAATATTTTGATGTATTTAGCCGCGTCTTCATCTGAGGTGTTTAACCAGTATTGATAAAACGCATAAGGCGAGGTACGGTGGGCATCCAACCAGATATTGCCGCCTTCGGTCTTGCCAAACTTGGTCCCATCGGCTTTGGTAATCAAGGGACACGTCATCGCATACCCTTTGCCGCCTCCAATTCGTCGGATCAGTTCAGTACCTGTGGTGATGTTACCCCACTGATCGCTACCTCCCATCTGCAAAGTACAGTTGAGTGTGCGGTAGAGGTGAAGAAAATCATACCCTTGCACCAACTGATACGTGAACTCGGTAAAAGACATCCCCTCTTTGGCATCCGCAGAGAGGCGTTTTTTTACCGAATCTTTGGCCATCATGTAATTCACGGTGATGTGTTTACCCACATCGCGGATAAAATCCAAAAAAGTGAACGAGTGCATCCAATCGTAATTGTTGACCAGTACAGCTGCGTTGGGCCTATCGCTTTGAAAATCTAAAAAACGGGCGAGTTGACCTTTAATCGCCTCTTGGTTATGCCTCAGAGTCGGCTCATCCAAAAGGTTGCGTTCGGCTGATTTGCCTGAAGGATCCCCAATCATTCCAGTGGCACCACCGACCAAAGCAACAGGCTTGTGCCCACAAAGTTGAAAGTGCTTGAGCATCATCACGCCCACCAAGTGACCGATGTGCAAAGAATCTGCCGTGGGATCAATACCCACATAGGCTGCACGCATAGATTCCATCAAATGGGCTTCCGTTTCGGGCATCACATCGTGGATCATGCCTCGCCAAGTCAATTCAGCAACAAAATTCTTCATCGTAGGTGTTCTTTCGGGAGCAAATATAGGAATTGGTCCCTCCAAAGCCTTAGCTGAGGGCTACTTTTTGAAGGAAAACTAACGCCTTTAGCTAGTTTTGAAGGGATGCAGACTCTTTTGTTGTTGGGGGTGTTTGGGTCGACTTCTCCGCTTGTGCTTTCTCTAAAGCCTCTTTGATTCGGGCGTCTAACGCTTCTTTTTCCCGATCGATGCGCCACATGACCCGATTGTAGATACCCTCGTAAACCTCTGGCTGGGACGCGTAATACCGATCGTTTTGCACATAAGACAAACTGTCCAATCCGTACCAGCTGTACATAGTCTGCTCGGGATTTGGCACAATACTTTGTATTTCAGAGGCGTAGGATTGTATGGATTTAAACATCACTAAATCGTAGACCAATGACTCCATCTCAGATTCGCTGAGCAAATGATCTGGTTTTTCAGCCACCTGCTTCACACAGCCGACAACAAAAATGAATCCGAGTACCCCAATATGTTTTAAGCTGATTTTCATCGGTCAAATGTCAAACGCATACCCTTGATTTCCGAGGAAATCACTCCTTGGTTGTAGGCCAAATGGCCGTTGACCAGGGTATGAGTCACTGCAAAATTAAACGATTGTCCCTCAAATGGTGACCATCCGCACTGGGCGACAATATTTTCCTTGCCTACCGTCCAAGTTTTGGGTTGAACCACGGCGATATCTGCGTAATATCCTTCCCTGAGGTAGCCCCTTTTGTGTACTTGAAATAGATCTGCCGGGTTGTGGCACATTTTGCGCACCACTTGATTGAGCGATATTTTACCGCGCTCTACAAAATCCAGCATGGCTACCAAGCTGTGTTGGACCAAAGGTCCGCCCGAAGGTGCTTGGGCATAAGGTTTATTCTTTTCTTCCCAAGTATGGGGTGCATGGTCGGTGGCGATCACATCGATGCGGTCTTCAAGCAATCCAGCCCAAAGCGCCTCGCGATCAGCCGGGGACTTCACAGCAGGATTCCACTTGATCAGGTTTCCTTTGGTCGCGTAATCTTCATCAGAAAACCATAAATGATGGATGCACACCTCGGCGGTGATCTGTTTTCCCTTTAAAGGTCCAGGGGCCAATAAATCCATCTCAATACCTGTAGACAAATGAAACACGTGAAGGCGCGCCCCTGTGGCGCGCGCCAAGGCTATGGCGCGGGAAGAGGACAAATAACAGGCTTCCGCGTTGCGGATGACGGGATGCAGCTCAGGGGTCATTTGATCTCCATAAGTCTCTTGAGCCCAAGCCATTTGAGCCCTGATGGTGGCTTCATCTTCGCAATGAGCGGAAATTACCAGCGGAGTAGCCCTGAAAATTTTTTCAATCACTTGAGGGTCGTCCACCAACATATTGCCCGTGGAAGAACCTAAAAACAATTTGATGCCCGAGGTCGCCCGAGGGTCTAAACGTTTGATTTCCTCTAAGTTATCGTTGGTACCTCCGAGCAAAAAAGAATAATTGGCCACAGAACTCGCTGCGCCCATAGCCATTTTCTGCTCCAAAGCCTCCAGGGTGACTGTTTGTGGGTTGGTATTGGGTTGCTCCATAAAAGAGGTTGTCCCCCCAGCCACGGCAGCCCTGCTCTCAGAAGCGATGCATCCTTTGTGGGTCAAACCCGGTTCGCGAAAGTGTACTTGATCGTCGATCACTCCAGGAAAAACAAAACCGCCCTGGGCATCGATCACTTCAGCATGGGGATGGGACAAATCAGTCCCTATTTTAGCGATGTAGGTTCCTTCCACCAAGATATCTGCAGCATACTGCTGATCTTCATTGACTAGGATACCATTTTTTATCAGGATTCTTTTCATGCGGTAAAGTTACTAATCGGATAGTTTTTAGCCGACTTTGATCGATTTGAATAACTTATGAGTGGGATGTCTTTTTTTTATGAAACAGCTGATCCCACTTGAGGCGCAGCACACCCCAAACTGCTTCTTTGACAATCGAAGCGTTCATTTTGGAATGACCGAGTTCTCGGTCTTTAAACACTATGGGGACTTCTGCAATCTTAAAGCCCGCTACAAAAGACTTAAACTTCATTTCAATCTGAAAAGCATAGCCGACAAACCGGATGCGGTCGAGGTCTAACTGCTCGAGAACTTCCCTGCGGTATCCGACAAATCCAGCTGTGGGATCTTGAACGCGCATACCTGTGATTAACTTGACGTAAAACGAAGCCCCGTAGGAAAGAAGTATCCGGTGAAGCGGCCAGTTAACCACATTGACCCCCTTGATATAACGAGATCCAACAGCTACATCAGCGCCTTGACTACACGCTTCATAGAGACGCAATAAATCATCTGGATTATGTGAAAAATCGGCGTCCATTTCAAAGACATAACCGTAGTCTCTGGCCAGCGCCCATTTAAATCCGTGGATATACGCCGTGCCCAGTCCGTTTTTGCCGGTGCGCTCCTCGAGAAAAAGTTGACCCGGATATTGTTCCTGCAAATTTTTCACCAACTGACCTGTTCCATCGGGGGAACCATCATCAACCACCAACAGATCAAAAGCCATGGGCAAAGAAAATACCTTGTGCACCATCGCCTCGATGTTTTCCTTTTCGTTATACGTGGGTATGATAACCAGTCGGTGAGACATAATTCAGTGATCGCTTGTGGGTTGCTGAACAAAAGTACACCATTATTTGTACTTTTGAGGGCCTAATTAAACCCTGTGCCCACTTCTCGCCTTACACTGTTTTGGATCATGCTCTGCCTTCTGCTGGGTGTAAACCTGTGGCAGGCATCGGTTACTGAACTGATTTACGACGAGGCGTATTATTGGTACTTCAGTCAGCAACTGGATTGGGGGTATTTTGATCATCCACCGATGATGGCTTGGATGATTGCCTTGGGTCGTCTTTTATTTTCGGGAACTTTAGGGGTGCGCATCGTAGGTGTCCTGTTCAGCGCAGCAACTTATTTGTTGGTTTGGGATATGATCAGTGGCGTAAAAAAAAACCACTATGTCCCCGAATTCTTTTTGTGGGTTTTTTCCATGACCCTGCTCAACGCCTATGGCTTCCTCATTCTGCCTGATACCCCCTTACTGTTTTTCACCGCCCTGTTTCTTTGGGGGGTTCAGCGACTGCTTAAAAAAAACTCTTGGTCGTACGCTTTTTGGGTAGGAACCGCTATGGCGGCGATGATGTACAGCAAATACCATGCGCTCGTAGTGATCCTCGGTGTGGTGATTGGGTATTGGCCACTGGTGCGGATGACTAAAGCTTGGGTAGCTGTATTATGGGCGTTGCTGCTTTACACACCACATTTATACTGGTTGTACACCCATGATTTTGTATCTATTGGGTATCACCTCAGTGAACGCCCCAACCAACCTTATCGATTTGACACCTTTACATTGGGCTATTTTATAAACGTATTTGCCCAATTTGGGTTTACACTTCCCTGGGTCGTTTATGCCTGGTACAAAACGCCCAAAGGCCGATTCAACACAGTGCTTAAATCACTGGTGTTTTTTGTTTTGACGTTCTTTTTTATATCCAGCTTCACCAAGCGTATTCAAACCCAATGGATCGTGGTTATTGCCATTCCAACAGCGGTTTTGGTTTGGGAGCTCTATCTGAGGGACACCAAAATACGCCGCAAGCTACTGGTGAGTGCCGCGATAACCACATTGGTGCTTGTCTATGCTCGCTTTGGTTTGGTTCATGAGTCACTGCTGCCCATTCGCTATGAAACACACGGTAACCTAGCGTGGACCAGTCGGCTTAAAGCCTCGGTGGGTGACTCACCTGTAGTGTTCTTGGATTCCTATAGAAACGCCCCTATGTATGCCTTTTACCAAGGCGGGAGCTCCTATTCGTTAAACACTATGGGCTATCGAAAAAACCAATACAGCATCGACGGGTCCTACGAACAGATTCGCGGAAAAAAAGTAGCGCTGGTAGCCCCTAAAAACCATGTTTTTTGGCAGACAAACGCACCTGAATTTAGTTTTGAAAAAGCTGTAGACGATACGTACCATGGGTTGTGGATTGATCGCTTTACCTACTATGATCAGATCAAAGCTAGCTTAGTTCAGGTCGATTCAGATCAAGCAATCGTCGAGTTAGTACACCCCTATTCCTATCCGATTAATGCACAACACATCTTTTTGAGCTTGGGTGTAATCGATGACTACAAACGGGTGCAACAGCAAATACCTTGGTCTTTATCCGGGCAGCGCTTACCTGTGGTATGGAAAGCCCAAGACACCTTGCGGCTCGTGTTAAACAAGCCCGAACTATTATCCCGAGAAATTTCTGGCATACGGCTTGGGGTAGGCAGTTTCGATCTTCCTGCTGGACTTCAAGGCGACCCTCAAAAAAGAACCACATGGAACCCTTAATACGCCCCACATCGGTTCCTGACGGTTTGTTTTGGCTGCTCCTAGTCGGCCTTGGGCTCAGTGTTGCCGCTAGATATAGAGACCCAAACAGATGGGTACTGTTTACCGCGCTGGCGATGAACAACAAATACCTGATGGTTTTTAACCGAGGTAAACTCTGGCGACAACCCTTTTTCTGGATCATGAATTTGGCCTTTTGGGCACAGAGCACTGCCTTTCTTTGGGTGCACTGGACCCATTTAGGTTTGGGCCCCCAAGCCCCTGAACTTTGGTGGTTATTTGCGGGAGTTGGCATGGGTTTATCTGTCAAGATTGGGGCGCAAAAAATCACTGCAGAACTTTTTTCTAACAAAACTGTAGCTCAGTTAGTTCATGGAAAGTTGAGTTATCAAAATTTTGGCGGATTGGCCCTGTTTCTAGGGGCGGCTATGGGATCTTATTTTTCCTGGTCTAACTCCTTGATTACCTGGGCATTTGTCGTGATTTATGCATTGATTTTGGGCGTTGGTTGGTTTACACTGGTCAAGGCGCATCAAAAATATCTCCAGAGGCGCATTTTCTACTTTATTTTGTACATTTGTGCCTTCGAAATAGCGCCTTGGATCATACTGTGGCGTTATCTAAACAAAGGGCTTCTATGAAAGTAAAAACCATTCTGGTATCTCAGCCTGAACCCAAAGCGGAAAACTCTCCCTACCAAAAGATTGTGGATGCCGAAAAAATCAAAATCGATTTTAGGCCGTTCATCCATGTGGAAGGGGTAGACGCTAAAGAAGTACGCCAACAAAAAATCGACTTGAGCCATTATACGGCTGTGATTTTTACCAGCAGAAACTCTATTGATCATTACTTCCGCATGGCAGAGGAAATGCGCTTTAAGGTGCCTGACACCATGCGCTATTTTTGCCAATCAGAGGCAGTTGCTTTCTACCTGCAAAAATATGTAGTGTACCGCAAGCGAAAAATCTACGTGGGTAAAATTGATTTCCCAGATTTAGCCCCGTTATTCAAAAAATACAAAGAAGAGAAATTCTTATTGCCCAGTTCTGATGTATTAAAGCCAGAAGTGCCCCAAACACTCGATGCGCTCAAATTGAATTGGACTCGAGGGATTTTTTACCGCACGGTAATGAGCGATCTTTCAGACCTCAGAGACGTGTATTACGATATTTTGGTATTCTTCAGTCCTGCAGGTATTGAGTCGCTTAAAAAGAACTTCCCAGACTTTGAGCAAAACAACACCCGAATTGCTGTGTTTGGAAACACAACCATGGAAGCCGCTAAACGCGAAAACCTGCGTATCGACATCAAAGCCCCTACGCCGGAAGCTCCTTCGATGACCATGGCTTTGCACAATTACATCAAAGAAGTCAATAAGCTGAAATAGGTGACTGCCTCTCCTCATTAGAAGTAAACCCTGCCTTGGCGGGGTTTTTTTATGTGTGCTGTCGATTGGCATGCTATAATTCAAACATTTTTATATATTTATGTGGTATTTACAACAAAATATATGTTTGGCGATTACATCACCCTATTTGGCAGCGGCAAATCCACCCCGTACCTCATCGACTACTTACTCGGTCAGGCCCCCCTACACAAATTCACTTTGCGGGTCATTGATCGGGATTGGGGTTTTGTGTCTCCCCATTGGTCCAATAACCCACACTGTGAATTAATTACTTTAGAAATCGACCAAGAACAGGAACGTAAAAATTATATCTCCACCTCGAAAGTGGTGGTGTCCATGCTGCCCGCCCACATGCACGGAATCATTGCCGCTGATTGTTTGATGTATCGAGTACCCCTGGCCACAGCCTCTTACGTCTCTGAAAATATACGTGCCATGGAGTCTAAACTCAAAGAGGCCGGCGTTACTTTTTTGTTTGAAATGGGGCTTGATCCAGGTCTAGACCATATGAGCGCTATGGAGCTGATCGATGATATCCGCGCCAAAGGGGGAGCCGTTAAACTTTTTGAGTCATTTGCCGGAGGGTTAGTAGCCCCGGAAAGCGACGATAACCCCTGGAAGTATAAGTTCAGCTGGAATCCGCGCAATGTGGTACTGGCGGGCCAGGGCGGAGCTGCGAAATTCCTACAAGAAGGCACCTATAAATACATCCCTTACCACAAGCTCTTCAGGCGTATTGAATTTATGGAAATAGAGGGTTACGGTAAATTTGAGGCCTATCCCAACCGAGACTCATTAGCTTATCAAAAGGCCTATGGACTGGACGACGCCTTAACCCTGTTTAGAGGAACCATCAGGCGTGTCGGATTTTCAAAAGCCTGGAATCACCTGGTACAACTCGGCATGACCGATGACAGCTACTCGATAGAGCACAGTAGGGGGATGAGCTATCGCGCCTTCACCAACCTGTTTTTGCCCTACTCCGCTACAGACCGAGTAGAACTCAAACTAAGACACTACCTCAACATAGCGCAGGATGATCCCGGCTGGGAGATGCTCTCCTGGTTGGGATTGTTTAGCGAAACCCACAAAATCGAACGAGCACACGCCACACCCGCTCAAGCACTTCAAGAAATTCTAGAAAAATCATGGACGATGGGCCCTGAGGATAAGGACATGATTGTGATGTACCACAAAATCGGGTATGAACTCGATGGTGAGATGAAGCAAATCGATGCGTACATGGTCTCTACGGGTGAAGACCGACACTATACCGCGATGGCCAAAACAGTCGGACTTCCCCTAGCCATTGGAGCGATGCAACTCTATCTAGGCCGCTTTAAACAACCGGGGATTCACCTTCCCTTGACGGCAGACCTCTACCGACCTGTACTCAAGACCCTGCAGGAGACCGGCATCGTGTTCCACCACAAAGAAACGGCGTACAGGGGGTACAATCCTGGCGCATTTGCCGTAGATGCATAAGCGAAAAAAGGGTAATTTGGCCAAAACAAACTAGTCAATGAGCCAAAAGAACCCCCAACTACAGTTAGACGGCACCGATAAAGAGATACTGCGCAAACTGATGAAAGACGCGCGCACCCCCATCCTAGAAATTGCACGGAAAATTGGGATCTCAGGGGCTGCCATTCACCAACGGTTGCGCAAACTTGAACAATCCGGATTGATTACTGGATCAAAATATGTGTTGGACCCGAAGGTTTTGGGGTACACCACTATGGCTTACATTGGGGTTTACCTAGACAAAGCGATGAACCATCCCGAGGCGGTAGAATCGCTAAAAAAAATTCCAGAAGTGCTCGAATGTCACTATACGACCGGAAATTGGTCGGTTTTGATCAAAGTGCTTTGTCGCGATAATGCGCACCTGATGGAGTTGCTCGACAAACAAATTCAAGCGATTCACGGAGTGTCTCGCACGGAGACGTTTATCTCGTTGGCCCAACAAATTGACCGACAAATTGCCCTGTAATCTGCCAAAATGTGTTAATCCTGATCGACGTATTTAAATTGGTACTAATTTTGACACAACCCAAATAAAAAGTAACCATGATGTATTATGTCATTGTGGGCGTGATCGCCCTGTTGTCTATGGCTGTGAGCAGTAAACTGAAAAGCAAGTTTGCCCATTACAGCAAACTGCATTTGCGCAATGGAATGAGCGGTGCAGAAATTGCCGAAAAAATGTTGGCGGACCACGGGATTTACGACGTAAAAGTCATCTCTACCCCAGGCCAATTAACCGACCACTACAACCCCCAAAACAAAACCGTTAACCTCAGTGAGTCGGTGTACCATCAGCGCAATGCCGCCGCCGCCGCCGTTGCCGCCCACGAATGTGGCCACGCCGTACAGCACGCCACGGCCTACTCTTGGTTGACCATGCGCTCTAAAATGGTCCCTATGGTTCAAGTAGCCTCTGGTCTATCTCAATGGGTAATTATGGGAGGTTTGATACTTTCCGCTTCTTCGCCTTTGGGGAGCATGGTGTTTTTGGCCGGTATCATCCTCTACGGTATAGTGACCGCTTTTACACTGATTACCCTACCCGTCGAATACGATGCGAGTAACCGCGCAATTCTGTGGTTGGAACGCAAAAATATGGTGAGCCAACAAGAACTAGCCGGAGCAAAAGACGCGTTAAAATGGGCGGCGCGTACCTACTTGGTAGCGGCCATTGGCGCCTTGGCTACACTGGCCTATTTCGTATTGCGCTTTTTGGGGAGCAATCGGGATTAATCATCAGGTATGTGATCATAAAAAAGGGGGGAGGCCGCTGGCCTCCCCCCTTTTTTATTTTTATACAGCGGGCTCTAAAGCACAATGTTGACAATCTTCCCTGGAACGACAATAACCTTTTTAGGCGTAGCCCCACCGAGGTATTCCAGCGTTTTAGGGTGTGCCATAACAACAGCCTCCACCTCATCTTTAGGCGTGTTGATGGAAAAAGATAAGGTAAACTTGGTTTTTCCGTTAAACGAAATAGGGTATTCCTTATCTGACTCCGCCACCATAGCTGGATCAAAAATCGGAAAGGGCACATGGGCTATTGAACCGTTGTGGCCCATCATCTGCCACAACTCTTCCGCGATGTGGGGGGCATAGGGGGAAACCAATACCGCCAAAGGTTCCAATACAGCCCGGGCATGACACCCTTGTTGGGCCAGTTCATTGACACAAATCATAAAGCTAGACACCGAGGTATTAAACGAAAACTGAGCCACGTCCTCGGTAACTTTTTGGATGGTTTTGTGAAGCGTCTTTAAAGAAGCTGCACTAGGAGTGCTGTCGTCTACCAAGCATTGGGTGCCGTCGCTGTACAAGCGCCACAACTTTTTCAAAAATCCTAGAGTCCCCGTAATCCCCGCAGTATTCCAAGGCTTAGACTGTTCTAGGGGACCTAAAAACATCTCGTACAAGCGGAGCGCATCAGCCCCATAGGTCGCACAGACTTCATCTGGACTCACTACATTGTATTTGGACTTGGACATTTTTTCCACTTCTCTACCGGTGTAGTAAACCCCGTTTTCCAATTCAAAAACAGCATCGGAATACTCCGGTCTCCAGGCCTTAAATGCGTCAATATCCAATGAGTCCGAGGCATTCACCATAGATACGTCTACGTGAATCGGAGTCACTGAACGGTTCCCGATCAACCCCCTGGACACAAAAGTTTTGTTGTCATCCAGTCGATAAACAAATGCGGAAGTACCTGTAATCATCCCTTGATTGATCAGTTTCTGGGCAAAATGTTCCTGAGGAATAAATCCGCGGTCATAGAGGAACATCGTCCAAAAACGAGCGTACAGCAGGTGCCCTGTAGCGTGTTCGCTTCCTCCGATATACAGATCCACTTGACCCCAGTACTTCATGGCTTCTTCAGCCGCCAATGCTTCTTTGTTTAGGGGATCCATATAGCGCAAGAAGTAAAAAGAGCTTCCGGCCCATCCGGGCATCGTATTGAGTTCAAGAGGGAAAACTGTCTTTTGGTCGATTAAATCGTTGGCTACTACCCGATTTTGGACGGTATCCCAAGCCCAATGGGTGGCATTGCCCAAGGGAGGTTCACCAGTAGGAGTCGGCAAATACTGTTTTACCTCAGGCAACACAACAGGCAAATGCGCCTGATCTACCAACTCAGGAACCCCATTTCGGTAAAACACAGGAAATGGTTCCCCCCAATATCGCTGACGGCTAAATACGGCATCGCGCAAGCGGTAGTTGATTTTCCCCTGCCCCAGACCTCGAGCTTCTAAAGCAGCTATAGCCTCCTTTAACGCAGATTTATAATCCAATCCAGTAAGAAAATCAGAGCCATCGATTACCACTCCGTCTTTGGACTCATAGGCAGCAGCACTAACATCCACATCTTTAAAAATATTGGGAATCGGCAGGGAGAAATGCTGAGCAAAGTCCCAATCGCGTTGATCCCCGCAAGGAACAGCCATCACAGCCCCTGTTCCATAACCCGCAAGCACGTAGTCACCTATCCAAACTGGAATAGGCTCTTGGGTGAACGGATGGGCCACATAGGCCCCGGTAAATACACCGGTAATTCTTTTGACATCCGCCATGCGGTCGCGTTCAGAACGTTGGGCCGTAGCGGCCACATATTCCTGAACTGCCGCTCTTTGCTCGGGTGAAGTCAATAGATCCACCAAGGGATGTTCGGGGGCCAACGTCATAAAAGAGACCCCGAAAATGGTGTCGGGACGGGTGGTAAACACCTCGATCGGATGGGATTCTTCCAGATATTCACTCGGCAGGGTATGAAAAATCACTTGAGCGCCTTGTGAGCGACCGATCCAATTGGTTTGGGCGTCTTTTAATGGCTGAGGCCAATCCAACTGGGCCAATCCATCGAGCAAACGCTGGGCATAGGCGGCAATGCGCATGCTCCATTGAAGCATTTTCTTGCGCACCACCGGATGACCGCCGCGTTCGGAACGTCCGTTGATCACCTCGTCATTGGCCAAAACAGTACCCAGGGCAGGACACCAATTCACTTCAGTCTCTGCCAAGTACGTCATTCGATAGTGCTGCAACAACTCCTCTTTTTCTGCAGCAGACTTATGGGCCCATTCGGATGCGCTACAAGCGGGCGCCGTTTCGGCACCTGCTGCGCGGATTGATGAATTTCCCTCTGTGGACAACCGTTGGATCAGCGAGTCTATGGGCTGCGCTTTATCCGTTTCTAAATCATACCAAGATTGAAACAATTGACTGAAAATCCACTGAGTCCAGCGGTAATAGGAGGGGTCTGAGGTGCGCACCTCTCTGTCCCAATCAAAGGAAAAGCCTAACTGATCGAGTTGGGTGCGGTAGCGGTCAATATTGGCCTGGGTGGTGATCGACGGATGTTGTCCGGTTTGAATAGCGTACTGTTCCGCGGGCAATCCAAATGAGTCATACCCCATGGGGTGCAATACATTAAAGCCTTGGTGGCGTTTAAAGCGCGCGTAAATATCTGAAGCGATATAACCCAATGGGTGCCCGACGTGTAACCCGGCCCCTGAGGGATAAGGAAACATATCCAGGACGTAATATTTGGGTTTATCCGAGTGGTTGTCTGCGGCAAATGTTTTGTGTTCTGCCCAATAAGCCTGCCAACGGGCTTCGATTTCTGTAGGTTGGTAATTCATCATCTTAACTATATCCGTGGGGCGACAAGCCCTAGCCTGCTTCTGATACAGACTTGGGCAAAAATAGTCATTAGGGACTAGACCTCGGGGCAGGGGGCAGGAATTTTTGCTACATTTGGGGCATTCTTGAACCATGAATACAGCATTTGACAAATTTCAAAAACAAAGACTGATCAGCTCCTACTTTTCTGTAGTGCTCAGTATCTCTCTAGTACTTTTCCTCACTGGTCTTCTCGGCATATTGGTGCTGAACACCAAAAAAATAGGCGATCACTTCAAAGAACAGGTTCATTTGGTGCTGTTTTTGGCCGATGACACCTCAGACCAACAGATCAAAGAAATCAGTAAGTCCCTGTCAGAAAAACCCTACACCAAGTCCATGACCTTTATCTCCAAAGAGGAAGCGGCTGAGGCCCAAGAGAAAGACCTGGGAGAAAACTTTGTGGAATTCTTGGGATTTAACCCACTAAAAAATGCGCTCGATGTTCAGTTAAACGCTGAATTTGTCAACCCGACTACCATCGAGGAAGCGGTTGCCGAATGGGAAAAAACCAAAGGTGTTGCTGAGGTAAGTTATGACCAGCCCCTGATCGGATTGTTGAATGAAAACATCGCTAAAATGACCCTGTGGATTCTTGTCATCAGTGGTCTATTTAGTTTGGTGGCTTTTTTGTTGATCAACAGTTCCATTCGTTTGTCGATCTATGCCAAGCGATTCATCATCAAAACCATGCAGATGGTAGGAGCCACTCCAGGATTTATCCGAAAACCATTTATCTTAACCAACATCAAGCTAGGTCTGATCGGCGCCATCATGGCTGACGTTTTTATCGGTATTGTCCTCTGGCGTGTCAAACAGAGCATTCCAGAACTTGACGTATTAGGCGATTGGAAGCAGGTGGCTTGGTTGTTGCTTGGAGTGCCCTTTATAGGTATGTCTATAGCGGGAATCAGTACTTTTTTAGCGGCACAGCGTTTTCTAAAACTCAGAACCTCAGAACTATACGATTAACTCATGGGAGATAACAACACCTTATTTGGAAAAAGAAACTACCTTTTCTTAGGCGTAGGCATCGCGCTGATGGCTTTGGGTTTTGTGCTGATGAGCGGAGGAAAAAGCCAAGATCCCTTGGTCTTCAACCCTGAAATTTACAACTTTCGTCGCATCAGACTTGCTCCAACCTTAGTGCTAGCGGGTCTTGGTGTATTGGTTTACGCCATTCTGACCAAACCACGCGCTTGATATGGAACTACTCGAAGCTATACTGCTGGGGCTGATACAAGGACTTACTGAGTTTCTCCCTGTGTCATCCAGCGGACACCTCGAATTGGGCAAAGCGATTTTAGGCTATACCCCACAAGAAGGACTGTTGTTTACCGTGATGCTTCATTTGGCCACCGCACTAGCCACACTGATTGTATTTCGCGCTCAAGTAGCTGAAATACTCAAAGGTTTGTTTTCATTCACCTGGAACGAACAAACTCAATACAGTTTAAAGATTATTGCCTCCATGGTCCCTGCTGCATTAGTTGGGGTGTTTTTTGAAGCGGAACTCTCTGCGTTATTTGACGGAAGTGTGCTCTTTGTCGGATGGATGCTTTTGGTTACAGCGGCTTTACTCGCTTACGCAGACCGGGCCCAAAGCGGTGAACACAAAATAGGAGCTCGAGAAGCCGTCATCATCGGGATAGCTCAAGCCATTGCTATACTGCCGGGCATTTCTCGCTCAGGAGCCACCATAGCAACCGCTTTACTGCTCAGAACGGATAAAAGTCAAGCGGCTCAATTTTCCTTTCTCATGGTTGTTCCTTTGATTTTGGGCAAAGTCGCCAAAGACCTCATGGAAGGAACCCTAACTGAAGCCTCTATGGATTGGACCCCCATGATAGCAGGTGGTATCGCCGCGTTTATCAGCGGATGGTGGGCCTGTACCTGGATGGTTCAATTGGTGCGCAAAAGCAAACTAACCTATTTTGCCTGGTACTGCGCCATTGCCGGGGCAACGGCCATCACTGTAGGCACCCTGGTAGCATGATGTCCTGGAGCGCAGAAGAGGTACTCAACGGACAAGTGCTGCTCTTGGATAAACCTTTGGGCTGGACCTCATTTCAAGCAGTCAATGCCGTCAAGTGGTCTTTGCGCAAGGCCTTGGGGCTCAAAAAATTCAAAATTGGTCACGCAGGCACCTTGGATCCATTGGCCAGTGGGCTGTTGGTGATCTGTACCGGGAAAATGACCAAACAAATAGACACCTTTCAAGGACAAACCAAAACCTATACCGGTGTAATGAAACTAGGGGCCACTACGCCATCCTACGATCTGGAAACGCCTATAGACCATACCTATCCCACCGAACACATCAATCAACCCATGGTTGAAGGTGTCATTCCACAGTTTACCGGAACTATTTGGCAAAAACCACCTGTGTTTTCTGCGTTAAAAAAAGAGGGGCAGCGTTTGTACGAACTAGCTCGTCAGGGTACAGAAGTAGAAATCCCCGCTAGACAGATACACATTTATGAATTAGAACTGGGGCCTTGGGCCGATCCAGAGTTGCCTTTTTCTGTTCAGTGTTCCAAAGGAACGTACATCCGATCTTTGGCTTTTGATATCGGTGCAGCGCTGCACAGCGGGGCACACCTCACCGAATTGAGGAGAACACAAATAGGTGATTTTAGCGTAGAAGCCGCCTGGCAGATCGAGGACTTGAAAAAATCACTGGGCCTAGCGGACGAACCGGAAAAAAATCGATAAAATGGAATGGGGAAATAGCCAAATAAAGGCATTGGTCATAGCTACTGGAATCATGGGTAGCCTCGTGCTTTTGTTGGGTATTCGACTGCAAAGTCAAGCCCCGACCGATGTATTTATGGCGGAAATTGATTTTCAAGAGCCTGAGCCACCCCCCAGTCCAGAACCTGAAATACAGCTTGCCGATCTAGAGCCTGAGGCACCAGAACCGACCACACTTCAGGCGTTTAACACAGAAGAAAAAGAAACCAAGTCATCGGCACCCGAAAAAAGCCAAGCCGAAACCGACTTCGAGCAAGCGGAAAAAGCCCTATGGGCACAAGGCCCTATCGGTTCTGATTACGCCCTCAAACTCAAAGCCATTCAACGGCCAGATGTCTTGGAAGAGGTTGATCCTAAGGAGCTCACTGAAAAGGTGTACAACAAACCCCAAAATACCCGAATTTGGTACAGCTTGGTGGGGCGCATGCATCGATACATCGCTGTCCCCATCTACATCTGTCCCTCCGGCGGGAAAGTAGCTGTTCGCATTAAAGTCAACGAAAAAGGCCAAGTCGTAGAAACATCTATCGACCCCAAGCAAACCACCACAGACAACGGTTGTTTGTTGGAGAATGCGCAGAAGTACGCGCTGCAAACCTTGTTTGATCCCTCTGAGAACAGCCAACAATGGGGGACCATTTACTACTTGTTTTCCCCGCGCTAATCGCTCTATTTACTTACAAATACAAGTTCCATAACCGTTCCTTGTGGTCCGGTTTTGGCCACGCGCACCCACCCTTTGTGGTAGTTCACGACAATGCGGTGAACCAGTGAGAGCCCTAACCCCCACCCTCGTTTTTTGGTGGTAAACCCGGGTTGAAAAATCTTTTTTACTGCCCTTCGCGGAATACCTGGACCGTGATCCAAAACGCGTACGGCCATACCTTGGGGATGCTTTTGGAGCTGTACGGTCAGCGTACCCTTACCCTGCATGGCGTCGATGGCATTTTTCAGCAAATTCTCTAAGCACCAAGCATACAACGGCTCATTGAGCATGATCGCTACTTCAGGTACCTGGATGTCCCAGACCAATTCAATAGACTCTGGCCAGCGTGGTTTCAGGTAATCAATCGCTTTTTGCGTAGCCGCTACCAAAGGGACCCTACTAAGTGTAGGCTGGGTGCCGATCCGGGCAAATCGATCCGTAATCAAATGCAGTCGTTCCAAATCTCGATCGATTTCTTGACTGATCTCAGGGGCCAATCCCTGGGCTTTGAGCAAACCGCTCCAGCCCATCAACGCGCTCAATGGAGTGGCAATTTGGTGGGCCGTCTCCCGGGCCATCCCTGCCCAAAGCTTATTTTGAGCCGCAATTTTGCTGCTTCTGTGGTAGATCATCACCAGTCCAGCAAACAGCAACAAGACCAGTAACAGGGCCCAAGGGTAATAGGCGAGTTGCTGGGCCAGCGGAGCTGGCCCCCAATAAAGCGTTGCCAATACAGCACCGTCAACTTCCATGACCAAAGGGGGATTTTCGTCAGCGTATTGATCGATCAAACTATTCATCTGTACCGTGTCCTCAGCCACTTCTGGGGGGAGATTATTGACTGAATAGCTCCCATCTCTGTGGGCCAAGACCATGGGGGTTTGGGTATTGGATTGAAAAATTTTAAGAATAAGTGGCCCAAGGCTTTCACTCGGGTCCATGCCCATAAACTGACTTTGGGCCAGTGCCCAAATCTCCATTTTGCTTTGCTGTTCAGCGCGATAGGCTTCTAAAAAGGACCGAGTCTGCCAGAGAATGAGCCCGACAATAGCCAAAGCGATTCCGGTCAGCATCAGCCGACTATAGCGCGTAATTAGGGTACGTAGGATCATCATAATCGTGTAAACCTGGGCCAAAAAGAGGAAACATTTTGTGACAGGCCTGGCTAAAGATAATTGAATCCCATGATTTTTTGCGTTAACTTGCTCCCACAAAATTGAAGTTATGGAAGTGATTGGCACGCTTAAAAAAATTGATGAGACCAAAACCTTTGGGGCAAAAGGGTTTAGAAAACGCGAGGTGGTCATCCTCACTGAGGAGCAGTATCCTCAACCCCTTATGATTGAATTTGTTCAAGACAAATGCGATTTACTCGACCGTTTTTCAACGGGTCAATCCGTCAAAATATCGATTAATCTCCGCGGAAGAGAATGGGAAAATCCACAAGGCGAGGTGAAGTATTTTAATTCTATTCAAGGTTGGCGCATCGAATCCAATGCGGTGACCCCCAGTCAAGACCTGCCGGAAATGCCTGCAGGACATGCTTTTCCCCCGGCTGACGCCTACAACCAGGACGAAGCGGATGATCTGCCTTTCTAGGCCGTTATATTACTGTTGACTGAGCGCTGATTTAATCCGCTCGGCCACTGCCACAAAAGCCTCCTGAGTGAGGCTTTCTTTTTTGCCAAAAGTAGCATCGGCCATGGTGTTCAGCGGTATTAAGTGTACATGTACATGGGGCACTTCTAATCCGATGATGGTCCAGCCCACTCGTTTGCAGGGCATGGCTTTTTCGACCCCTAGGGCCACGCGTCTGGAAAATTGCATCAGGGCGCCAAACTCAGATTCAGTCAGCTCAGTGATTTTATCTACTTCTCGTTTAGGGACGCACAGCGTATGTCCGACTGCGTTGGGATTTACATCTAAAAAAGCGATGAAATCTGGGGTTTCATCGATGATGTACGCAGGTATTTCTCTTTGGATAATGCGGGTAAATATACTGGCCATACTCAGTTTCTGGTGATCTCGACAATTTCAAAAGTGATTTTTCCGTTGGGTACCGCAATTTCAGCTGTTTCACCCACTTTCTTACCGAGCAGCCCTTTGCCAATCGGGGAGCTGACCGAGATCTTACCGGTTTTCAAATCCGCTTCGCTTTCCGCCACTAACGTATAGGTCATTTTGGCTCCATTGGCCAAGTTCTTTAGGGTCACCGTAGACAACACCAATACCTTGGAAGTGTCTAGTTGAGATTCATCGATCAAGCGCGCATTGGAGAAAATCTCCTCCAACTTGGCGATTTTAAGCTCCAATAGACCTTGGGCCTCTTTGGCTGCATCATACTCCGCGTTTTCAGATAAATCACCCTTGTCTCTGGCTTCAGCAATCGCCTCGGATGCCTTAGGGCGTTCCACATCCCTGAGGTGGTCTAACTCCTCTTTTAGTTTTTTTAAACCTTCTGCGGTATAGTAAGAAACATTACTCATATCTTCACACTTTAAATCAAAAAATCCTCTGGTTCAGAGGATTTACACAAATATACAAAAAAACAAATCAACGTGAAACGTCTGGTTTTCATAGCCTCTGTGTTGTTTTTTGCGCTGGGCTGCACCCCGGAATACGGCCAGAGAAACCCCTTCCTTCAAGAGGTAAGGTTCTCGGTGGAACTCAACCTCAACTTACCCGCTTACGCCCCTTTACAACAAGTGGGAAATCCCGTATTGATCACGGAGACAGGGGTGGGCACCCAAGGGGTTTACGTCATCAACACAGGATTTGACCAGTTTCGCGCTTTTGAGGCTGCTTGCCCCAACCATGCGCCAAACACTTGTTCGCTGCTGAAATTATCCGGACAAAACGGTGTTTGTGGGTGTGAAGGCTACACGTACACCCTGTTTACCGGGCAGATGCTCGAGCGCCCCAACGACGGCAAACGCTATTACGACCTGCTTTCCTATCAAGCAGAACTCTTTGCCAACACCTTGCGGGTGTATCAACCCTAATCGACCTACCAGGCCATTTCGAGTCCCACCAAAAAGTTTCTTCCTGCTTGGGGATAAAATCCTGCGCCTTCTACCGTGGTGACTACGCCAGGTGTAGACCAAGTGTCGTCGTAGGTGTAGTAGTATCCATTGGTGACCAAATCGCGGTTTAACAGGTTGTTCACCATCAGAGAAAGGGTGGTTTTTGGCCCATAAGCGGGGGTAAATGTTCTACTGGCCACCAAATCCCATTGGGTGTAGGCGGGTAAAAGACCTACCTCGGACTGGGTGTTTCCCAAATATTGCTGACCCACATGCTGAGCCGCTAGCTGGATTCTGGTTCGTGGGTCTGGAGTCCAGACCCAAATACTACTGGCAACGACCTCGGGTGATAAGGCAATCGGAGTGTCGTTCAAGGTGCGTACCCCTCCGTTCCAAGCCTCTTTATAAGACTGATTTCTGTGTCTGGATAAACTTAAAGAAGATTGCCAAGACCAGTGGGTGTTGGGGTTCCAGTTCACTTGGGTTTCCCAACCAGCTCTGTAGCTCCGTCCGACGTTGGCTCTGATGGGGGCTCCCACTTCATCAATGGCACCGGTTAGGACCAGTTGATCGGTATAGTGCATGTAAAACAGGTTAGATTGCACCTGTATTTCTGGGGTAGCCCAGCGATAGCCCCACTCCACATCCCTTAGGGTTTCTGGTTTAGGACTTCCATTTTCATAATCCGTTCTGTTGGGCTCTCTATGGGCAACAGCATAGGACAAATACCACTCCGACAGGCGATTTGGCCCCTGGTCGGCCGTCCATGTCAAGCCAAATTTTGGATTGAAGAAACCAAAGACATCATCGATCACTGCTCCTGTATCTACTTGAGTGTCGTAGTGAATACCGCGGTACTGAAGATCTACAAAGCCTGTCCAATCTTCGGCCAATCCCCACTGATACTTACTCCAGGCAGACCACTCTGTTTTTAAGGCGTCATAAAAATAATAGGGCGTTCTCGGTTGGCTGTTTCCCGCTTGCTGGGCCCAAATCACCTGGCCAAAGTGATCGCCTTGATATCGGCTAGCTGCAGCGCCAAACTGCACAATTTCTTGCCCCCTTTGTCTAAGCATTGAGGCATTGGCTCCATAAAATCGATTGTCTAGCCACTTGCGACGCACCAAATCCGTACGTACATCAGGTGTAAATCCATAATCCCCAAGCAAAGCATCTTCTTGAAATTCTTCGTAGTACCCACGACCGCGCGTAAAATGAAGGGTGGTATTTAATGACCAATCCCCAGGCAAATCCTCATACCAAAGCCATTGGGCGTGGTCTTGTTTGTAGTTGTCTTCCTGTTTGTCGTAAAAGCGCAAAACCCCCGAATCATCGGTATAGGCGCCAGCCGGATTAAATCTTCGATTTTCCGCCAGTGTAAACGCATCTATGCCATACCATGCTTGGTAGGTGACTTCGTGGCCTCCAAACAAAAGCCCTTGTATCTTGGTGTTTTCATCCTGATAGCCGCCTTGTACGAAATAAGCGTTCAAGCGCGCACTAGCCCGATCGATGTACCCGTCGGATACGATGCGCGATAGCCGCCCTTGCAGGCTCCAATGGTCCTTGATCAATCCAGTGCCAAAGGACATATTGTTTCTCAAGGTGGCAAAGCTACCCGCAGAAGCTTGCACAATCGCATACGGTTGCTCCGCTAACTGGGTGGTAGAAAGATTTAAACTGGCCCCAAAGGCCCCTGGGCCCTGAGTGGAGGTTCCTACCCCACGCTGAAGCTGAAGGCTAGAAACAGAAGAAGCAAAATCAGGCAAATTGACCCAATACGTACTGTGCGACTCCGCATCGTTATAGGCCACCCCATTGATGGTGACATTGACCCGAGTCGCATCGCTGCCCCGCACCCGAATCCCGGTGTACCCAATACCCGTCCCGGCATCTGAGGTAGTCACCACCGAAGGCATCCAACGAATCAAAAACGGCAAATCTTGTCCTAAATTCACTGGGGCAATATCCTGAGCCTTGACTTCAGAATAGGTCACCCCCATTTTTTGGTTGGCCCGGACCGCGCTGACAAAGACCTCTTTGAGCTGAACTTCAGCACCTTGCAGGGTATCCAGATTTTGGGAATTGGGTGTGTTTTTGGTGTTTTGGGCCCAGAGTCCGGTACCCATCAGCCCTAAGGCCGCAATCGTCAATAATGGTTTCATCCGTAAATAGTTTACGAATAAAAGGGGTCATTATTCTTGGTTTAACTGAATTTTTGCAGCAGAGCTGCTGGTTCCCTTGGCAGCATTACCCGCCCAGGTTCTATGGGTATAATCTCAGCCTTTCGGCACCCCTTTGAGACGGGTCAAAGATACATCGACTTCGTCAAAAAACAAGCTTATTTTTTTTGAGCCAGCAGTCTATCGATTTCCGACACCGCTTGGGCCAATCGTTCTTTCTTCCCACCGCTTAACAACACATAGGGCCTTTGGTATTTTTCCAAGGTGTCCTTAAAATAGGCAAACATTTTTTCGCGCTCCAAAGGCTTGTCCCGCAAATCATCTGCCTCCCACGGAATATCAATGTTGGTCAGAAAATATAAATCATAGGTGTTTAACAGCGCGTTTCGCTCTAGGATCGGATCGCAATAACCCAGGTAATAGGCCTCTGAGTACACCTTGGTTTCCAACAGATCGGTGTCACAGATGAGCAGTCGATCCGCCTTTTTGGAGAGTTTGTTTTCCAGGAATATTTGCCCCTGGGCGATGGGCAATAAATCTTGAGGTTCACAGGTTTTTCGCTCCTCATTCCACTTGTCCTGTAGGTATTGTCGGGCATACTCTGGAACCCAAAGGGTAGAATAATAGCGTGCAAGCTGTTCAGAAAGGGTGGTTTTTCCCGTTGATTCAGGTCCAAAAAGGACTACTTTAACGAGGTTTGAGGGGTCCTGTCGATATTGTTCTTCCATACTCGGTAACCCGCTAGGGCAATCGCGGTAAATACCGCATATTGAAAGGAGGTAAAGATAAGACCTTTGTACCAATATAAAGGAATAGAAATCACGTTACCGACGATCCAAAAAGTCCAATGCTCCATTTTCTTTCGCGCCATCAACCACATGGCCACAAAAAATAAAGCCGTGGTCAGGGTATCTGCATAAGCCGTCCAACTGGTCCAACGATCGTAATACAGATAAACCACCACCACACAAAAGCTACTGCCTAGGGCCAGTACCAATGCCCACCAGCGCTCGCTGGAGGTCATCAGGGAGATGGGGCGCTGATCAGTGTCTGGCCCGTGGACCCGCCAATACCACCATCCGTACACACTCATGGCTACGTAGTAGGCATTGATCATCATGTCGCCCAACAAACTGTATTGAGCCAATAGCCAGACATATATCCCGGTGCTAACTATACCCGTAGGAAACACCGCGATGTGTTGTTTTTTGGCATACCACACCGAAGCCATGCCCAGTAGAACAGCCAGTAACTCTAGGCCTATCCACACCGGGTTACCCCCGCGATAAGGGGCCAAAAGTAATTCCCACCAAGTGTTGTTTTCCATCTTGCGTTATTTTATGTGTTCCGCCAAAGCGAGGTGTTGGTCGTCCCAACGATAAAAAGATAGGTCGCACGGCAGGTCCTTGTCGGTATGAATCACCCCTGATGCATGGTCCATGCCTTGAATCCAAGGCCCCACGTCAAGTCCATGCAAAAAAGAAATGCCTGGAACATCAGCGCTTTTGTACAAGGCCTCCTTAGCACACCAAAGGTCCGTGAGTTCTTCTACACTGTACTGGTCGGGAGCGACTTTAGGGGAACTGAATTTGTGTGCGATGCGCAAAATTTGGGGGCGTTGCGCTTCCACATCTACACCCACAGGCACTTCTGGATTCCAGGCCAGAGCGGTGTATTTATGGGTGTGACTTAAAGATACCCAGCCTTTGTTGTACACCATCGGCCGTCCATTGGGGGTATAATACACCGACAAAGGGTCTAGACCCACCTCGAGCATCAAGTGCCTCAAACTCCAAAAAGCGGCTCGTTGTATCGGGGAGTTAAGTTGGGATAATCGCTGACGCTGTGTTTTTTCTAAACGGCTGATCGTCAAGGCCAACTCTTCTTCCGTTTCGGTCAAAGACCAAACCACAAGGCGGGTAGATCTAGGCGAATCAATCGAAAAAAGTTTGGGCATTTGTTGGGGGAGTTTGTACCTTTGACGCCTCCTATGTGAGGAGAAACCACTAAATTATTAATTATATAGATATGTCTACCCAAATCATGCCCTTTGTTCCCTACAAAGTTAAAGACCTCAGCCTAGCGGCTTGGGGACGCAAAGAAATCCAACTAGCTGAGGCAGAGATGCCCGGACTTATGGCGCTTCGCGAAGAATTCGGCCCAAGCCAGCCCTTGAAAGGGGCGCGCATCGCAGGCTGTTTACACATGACGATCCAAACCGCTGTGTTGATCGAGACATTAGTCGCTTTAGGCGCTGAGGTAACTTGGAGTTCATGCAACATCTTTTCTACCCAAGACCATGCTGCTGCGGCCATCGCTGCTGCAGGTATTTCTGTCTACGCTTGGAAAGGGATGAATGAAGAAGAATTTGACTGGTGTATCGAGCAGACCTTATTTTTTGGAGAAGGTCGCCAACCGCTCAACATGATTTTGGATGATGGTGGAGACTTAACCAATATGGTCTTGGATCGCTTCCCTGAGTTGGCTCCTGCCATCAAAGGTTTGTCTGAAGAGACCACCACTGGAGTACACCGTTTGTATGAGCGCGTGAAAAACGGAACATTGCCTATGCCTGCGATCAACGTGAATGACTCAGTAACCAAATCTAAATTTGACAACAAATACGGATGCCGTGAATCTGCTGTAGATGCAGTAAGACGCGCCACAGATACGATGTTGGCCGGTAAAAAAGTAGTCGTATGTGGCTACGGTGACGTGGGCAAAGGAACGGCTGCTTCATTTAGAGGAGCTGGATCTATTGTGACCGTGACTGAAATTGATCCAATCTGCGCCCTACAAGCATTGATGGATGGTTTTGAAGTGAAAAAATTGGAAACTCTTCTGGGGACTGCGGATATCGTGATCACCACCACCGGAAACAAAGACATCGTTCGCGGAGAACACTTTATGGGTCTTAAAGACAAAGCCATTGTCTGCAACATCGGACACTTTGACAACGAGATCGATATGGCTTGGCTCAACAAAAACTACGGACACACCAAAGATGAGATCAAACCTCAGGTGGATAAATACACCATCGATGGAAAAGACATCATCATCTTGGCTGAAGGACGTTTGGTCAACCTAGGTTGTGCGACTGGCCACCCTAGCTTTGTGATGAGTAACTCGTTTACCAACCAAACATTGGCACAAATCGAGTTGTGGACCAAAGCGGATCAGTACGAGAACCAGGTATATATGTTGCCTAAACACCTCGACGAGAAAGTAGCTGCATTGCATTTATCTCGTTTGGGCGCTGAACTGACCGAACTCAAGAAAGATCAAGCTGATTACATCGGGGTGGCGGTTCAAGGACCGTTCAAACCTGAGTACTACCGCTACTAGTGTGGTGGATACTTCACTATTCAAGGGGGCCTTCGGCCCCCTTTTTTTGACCTCCTAGTTCACTAAAGCAAAAAAAAAGCCCCGCGATGCGGGGCTTTTTAGATTGACCTAGTCAATTATGCTTGGAAAGGCTCGATGGAAACATAAGATTTTCCGTTAGCTTTCTTTTGGAACTTCACCAAACCGTCTACACGAGCGTGTAGGGTGTGGTCTTTCCCAGCGTAAACGTGCTCCCCTGGGTTGTGTTTTGTTCCGCGTTGTCTTACGATGATGTTCCCAGCGATAGCAGCTTGACCACCAAAAATCTTCACGCCTAAGCGTTTTGATTCTGATTCTCTACCGTTCTTGGAACTACCGACTCCTTTTTTGTGTGCCATGGTCTAATGGGTTTTTATCGGTTTAACTCAATGCTTCGATTAGTTCTGCTTTCTTCATAGAAGTGTATCCTTCGATACCTGCAGCTTTAGCCAACTCTTTCAACTCAGCTACTGTCTTTCCGCTTAAATCAGCAGATGCAGCTGCGGCAGGAGCCTCAGCTTTTGGGGCAGCAACCTTAGGGGCAGCTGTCTTGGCTGCAGCAGGTTTTGCACCTGAAGCCAAAATGTTTTCAATCACGATTTGGGTTAAGTACTGACGGTGACCGTTCTTTACTTTGTACCCTTTACGTCTTTTCTTTTTAAACACAAGGACTTTATCTCCTTTACAGTGTTTGATAACTTTGGCCTCTACAGCGGCTCCACTTACAGCTGGGGCGCCAACAGTGATTTTGCTCCCGTCTTCCAACAAAAGAACGCGGTCAAACTGAACGTTTGCTCCTTCTTCTGCGGCCAAACGGTGTACATACACTTTTTGGTCTTTTGCAACTTTAAATTGCTGCCCTGCTATCTCTACAATTGCATACATAGCGTTAATTTTTGTTTTTTATCCGCTTCAAACAGTTTAAAGCGGGTGCAAATATACCTAAAATTCCTATATCCAGCATCATACAAGCCCAAAAAAACACCCTATCTTTAGCTTTTTCAGCACTATGACAGCCAATACCAGCAAATGGGCCTATTTATGGGCCCTCTCCCTAATCTGGGGATCCTCTTTTATTCTGATCAAAAAGGCGCTTTTAGGCGTGACACCCATTCAAGTTGGAACACTTCGGATATTGTTGGCAGCCACCACAGTGCTGATCATTGGTTGGCCCTCTTTAAAGGTGATTTCAAAAACGGACTGGAAATGGATTAGCGCGGCTGGGTTGTTGAGTTCATTCTTTCCCCCCTTGTTTTTCGCGCTGGCCCAAAGCGAAATAGACTCCGGGGTGACCGCAATTTTCAACTCCCTGACCCCCCTAAATACCACCTTGGTGGCCTTGGCTTTTTTTGGGGCACAAATGAGCCGGAAACAAGTCATCGGTGTAGTGATTGGGCTTTTGGGCACCTGGCTTTTGTTGGCTACGGGTGCTTCGCTTCGGGCGGATCAAAACTATGCCTATGTCGGATTTATTTTGGCCTCTTCTTTGGGGTATGCGCTCAACATCAACATCATCAAAAACAAATTGGCTCACCTGGGACCTATGTCCATCACAGCTGGCAGTTTTGCCGTAGTGGTAGTTCCGGCCGCTGTAGTGCTCTTGTCGACAGGATTTGCCCCAGACCTCAGCCAAGTGGTGGTGCAGCAATCCTTGATCTCCCTTGTGGTTTTGGCTGTTTTGGGCACCGCATTGGCCAATATCCTTTTCAACAAACTCATCAGCTTGTCCAGTCCGGTATTTGCCGCTTCGGTGACCTATACCATCCCTTTGGTCGCTTTGTTTTGGGCCTGGGTGGACCACGAGCCCCTGTATCCCGCTCAACTAGCAGGTGGACTGATTGTATTGGTCGGGGTATATTTGACCCAGAAAAAACCTAAAAAAATCTAAAATAAATACCCAGGCAGTAACATTTGCCTATTTTTAACACCCTATTGATTTCAATCATAAAATCTTTAACCTAATAACTATGAAGCAATTGCGCCTTTTATCCGCCTGTGCCCTATTTCTAGGCATTTCAGCGGCTCAAGCTCAGCAGGTAAGCTACCAAGAGTACGACCTGCCCAACGGATTACACGTGATCCTACACCAAGACAATGGAGCTCCAGTGGTGACTACCTCCGTGATGTACCACGTCGGTGGTAAAGACCGCACTCAGGGTAGAACTGGATTTGCCCATTTCTTTGAACACCTGCTGTTTGAAGGCACCAAGAATATAGAACGCGGCACCTGGATGAAGCTGGTCTCCTCAAGAGGAGGTAACAATAACGCCAACACTTCCCAAGACCGCACGTACTACTACGAGGTGTTCCCGTCCAACCAACTTGAGTTTGGGCTTTGGATGGAATCTGAGCGTATGCTGCACCCAGTGATCGACCAAGTCGGGGTTGACACTCAAAACGAAGTGGTGAAGGAGGAAAAACGTTTGCGCATGGACAACAGTCCTTATGGCCAAATTCTTCAAGTCGTGGGGGAAAACCTATTTAAAGTGCACCCGTACAAGGACCCGAACATCGGGTACATGGAAGACTTGGACGCAGCTACCCTCGAGGAGTTTATCGCGTACAAAGAAAAATATTACGGCCCCAACAACGCCGTATTGGTCGTCGCCGGCGACATCGACATCGACAAAACAAAATCGATGATCGAGCAATATTTTGGCCCGGTACCCACCGGTCAAAACGTAGTGCGCAACTTTCCTGAAGAAGAGCCGATCACCCAAGAGGTTCGCGCTAAAGCCTATGACCCCAACATCCAAATTCCTGCGACCATCGTCGCGTACAGAACTCCAGGGTTTGCCAGCCGGGAAGCCTATGTATTGGACATGATTTCCACCTACCTCAGCGACGGAAAAACGTCAAAACTGTACAAAAAAATGGTGGATGAGCAAAAACAAGCCCTTCAAATCGGCGCCTTTAACCTTGGCCAAGAGGACTACGGGATGTACCTGATTTTTGGTCTGCCTGTAGGAGAGAACACTTTGGAAACTTTAAATACAGAAATTGAAGAAGAGATCGCTGCGGTGCGCAATGAGTTAATCGCTGATAAGGATTTTCAAAAGATTCAAAATAAGTTTGAAAACGACTTTGTCAATGCCAACTCAAGCGTTGAGGGTATTGCGGGGTCATTAGCAACCTACTATATGTTGTACGGCGACACTTCACTGATCAACAAGCAGATCGACATTTACCGTTCGATCACCCGTGAGGAGATTCAGCAAGTAGCCCAACAGTATTTACAACCCAATCAGCGCGTGGTCATCGACTATTTGCCTCAATCAGCTAAACAATAAACAAGATGAGAAAGCACCTAATTTTATCCCTCGCCTTCCTGTTTTTGGGGGCCACTTCTATAGCTACGGCACAAATCAACCGCAGTGAGCAACCCCAAGCCGGACCTATTCCAAGCATACAATTGGAAGATCCACAGACCTTTACCCTAAAAAACGGGTTGACCGTGATGTTGGTGGAAAACCACAAACTACCGCGAGTTTCCGTGCGCTTGATTTTGGATAATCCTCCTGTTTTGGAAGGTGATAAAGCTGGGGTATCTAGCTTGTTCAGCTCGATGATGGGTAACGGAACCACCAACCTGTCCAAAGATGACTTCAATGAAGAAGTGGACTTTATGGGCGCTTCGATCAACTTTGGCGCTACCTCAGCCTCCGCTAGCGGTTTGTCCAAATATTTTGACCGATTGGTCGCCCTGATGGCCGATGCGGTAAAAAATCCGTTATTGACGCAAACTGAATTTGAAAAGGAACAGGAAAAAATCATCACGGGTATTAAGTCAGAAGAGAAAGATGTAAAAGCCATTGCGCGTCGATTAGAAAACGCTGTTGCCTATGGCACTGACCACCCCAATGGTGAGTTTGTCACCGAGACTACGGTAAAGAACACCTCGTTGGCTGACGTCACTTCTTTTTACAAAACTCAGTTTGTGCCGAATAATGGATACCTAATCGTTATTGGAGATATCGACGTAGCTGCTGCAAAAAAAACCATCAGCAAACAATTTAGCGATTGGAAAAAATCTGCTGCTGCTCCGAGCAATTGGAAAAAGCCTGCCCCTTCAGGCAGCACAGCCATTCATTTTGTGGACATGCCCAACGCAGTACAATCGGAAGTATCGGTGCAAAACTTAGTTGATTTGCCGATGAAAAGTCCGGATTATTTATCTGCTCTGCTGGCCAACAATATCTTGGGGGGGAGCTCTTCAGCGCGTTTATTTATGAATCTGCGCGAGGATAAAGCCTTTACCTATGGATCCTACTCTTCATTGGGAAGCAGCAAGTATACCCCAGCACGTTTCCGCGCATACGCCGCTGTCCGAAATGCAGTAACCGATAGTGCCGCAGTAGAATTGCTCTCTGAAATTGACCGTATGGCCAGTGAGCCTGTCTCTGAAGACGAGCTAGCGATGGCCAAAGCGGAGTATGTAGGTAACTTTGTTATGGCCTTGGAGAATCCAGGCACCGTAGCCAACTACGCCTTCCGCATTGCCAGTGAAGGTCTGCCTAAAGACTTTTACAAAACCTACCTCAGCCGCATCAACAACGTAACCCCTGAAGAGGTACAAGCTGCTGCGCGTAAATACTTTACCGCGGACAAAGCTCAAGTCGTGGTAGCGGGTAAAGGAAGGGATGTACTCCCCGCCTTGGAGAAAATGACATTTAAAGGTCAAGCCCTTCCGGTTAATTATTACACCCCAATGGCTCAAAAGGCGGAAAAACCAAACTACGATGCGGCAATTCCTGAAGGCTTGAGCGCCGACCAAGTGATTGCCGACTACGTGGAGGCTGTAGGTGGCCGTGCGCTTTTGGAAAGCGTTTCCTCTTTGCGCTTGCTCGCTGAGGGCACGGTTCAAGGTATGACCATCAACGTGGAAATCACCCGTACCCAAGGGCAGCAATTCAAACAAAAAATGTCTTTGATGGGCAATGTAATGTCCGAACAAGTATTTAACGGAGAGTCTGGATACGTGAGCATGCAAGGACAAAAAATCCCCATGCAAGACAAAGACATCGTTCAAGTGCGCCAAGAAGCCATGCCTTTTGCTGAATTGGGTATGAAAGGGGCTACCTTGGAAGGTGTTGAAGATGTAAACGGACAAAAAGCCTACAAAGTGAAATGGAGCGCCAATAAATGGGCGTACTATTCTGTGGACAACGGATTGAAACTAAAAGAAGTAACCGCTGTTGATGCAGGGGGGCAAACTATGGAAAGCGCTATTGAATTTGGCGACTACGAGATTTTCCAAGGTATTCTGATGCCCTTTACCCTCAAGCAACAAGTAGGACCACAAGCTATTGATTTAAAAATTAAAGAAGTGTACCTCAATGAAGCGTTAACACCTGCTTCCTTCCAATAGGAGCGCTGGGCACAAACAAAAAAGGCAAGCCGAATGGCTTGCCTTTTTTTATGGTATATGTACCCGGACTATTACTCAATCGCCCAAGGTGTTTGTATCTGAGCCTCTGCAGATTTAAGGTTCAACGTATAGTTTCCTTTGGGCAAATAGATATGTCCATCTGCCGCTTTTTTGAGTTCCGTTTTCACCTTCTTCAAGTACCCCGAAGCTCCTTTTTCAGAGAATGCCAATCCAAAATTAAGTCGGTTCAAGCCTTTGGTTAGCGAAACTTCTTGGGCATAAACGACTGTGCCGTTAGAGTGGGTGACCTCAAAGTTAGCAGTCCCCGAATTCTTGCTAAAGAAGCTCAGCGTTTGGCTGGGGGTATTGGGCGCACTCCATGAACCCCAAGCGGTTCCCCAACGCGCAGAGTGTTTCACCTTTGGTGCGGAAAGCCAGGATAAGGTGGTTTTTTGCACGGATGGCGTCATCTTTTGAAGATCGGCTATGTCGGCAATGTACACGCTTCGGCCATGAGTCGCGATCACCAAATGGTGGGCCTCAGTTTGGACCACCAAGTCGTGCACAGCCACTTTGGGTAGGTCTTTACCCAATGGATGCCAATTAGCGCCTAAATCCAAACTGGCAAACACGCCGACATCTGTGCCCGCAAACAATAAGTTGGGGTGTTCCGGGTCCTCGATCACCACATTGACGGCCCCCAGAGGAAGTCCTTTAACGGAGGATTTCCAGGTATCGCCCCCATCCTCAGACACATAGACATATGGGGTGAAATCGTCGTTTCTGTAGTTGTTGAGCGCCAGTATCACCCTTTTTGAATCATGAGCAGAGGCCTCAATAGAGGCCACCCAAAGGTTCTGGGGCAAATCCTTGTTTTTCAACGACCACGTATGTCCACCGTCCGGAGTGTACGAGACTAGACCGTCATCGGAACCTGTCCAAATCTGACCGAATGCGGCCGGAAATTCTTCAATGACCGTCAGCGTTCCAAAGGCTACGTTGCCTTTACGTCCGCCTTGGGTCAAATCTTTTGAGATGGTCTCCCAGGTGGTCCCTTGATCCAACGATCGATGCAGGTGGTTCGATCCGAAATACAAAATATCTGGATGGTGTTTGGAAAGACGTATGGGGGATTCCCAATTAAATCTAAATGGGGCTTCTCCCAGGGTATGCTTGGGTTGAATAGGCGTGTTCTTTCCCTTGGCTCGATCAACTCGGAAATAATTGCCAAATTGAAAACCAGTAAAAACGACATTGGGGTTTCTTGGATCGATCTCTACCTGCATTCCATCGCCCCCCAAAATTCGTTTCCAAGGATAAGCGCCTGAATCCTGCCAGGACTCATTGACCCGTGTCGTGTGTGGAGCAGACCACACCCCGTTGTCTTGAAGTCCGCCATACACGTGGTAAGGCTTTTGGTTATCCACATTGATCGCGTAAAACTGACCCACAGCTGGGGTATTGTTTTTCATCCAATGAGCCCCTGAATCATAGGTGATGTTCACACCCCCGTCATTTCCATTGATCATGTGATCCGGATTCTTTGGATTGATCCACAAGGCGTGGTGGTCTGAGTGTACATTGTCTTTGTCAATGGCAGCATATGTTTTACCTCCATCAACGGATTGAATCAAAGGAACCCCGGCCAATACAAGGCGGTTGGGATCAGAGGGAGCGACGCGAATTTGGGCAAAGTAGTACCCATAACTGTAGAACAGATCTTCAATCGGTTGCTTGTTTTGTTTGGACCAAGTCTTGCCCCCATCACGCGAGGCGTATACTTCAGCCCCGATCACCGGTGTGTCAAAAAGCATCGCATTGGCATCTTCTAAATACAAAGCCAAATCAGCGGGTTTCACAGAACCCGAGGCGACGAGTTGCTTGACATTAGGGGCGCGGTATTTTTCTTGAAAACCATTGGCTTTCAGGTATTCATTCAGTCTCCCATCGGCCAATGCAGCAAATTCTGCCACGGTCATCGATTTAAAATCATCCTTGGTCAGCGCCCCGCTTTTGGGGCCGGAAACCTCTTTTTTTTCCTGGTGAAATTGATTGTCCAACACCGCATAAATCAGGTCTTTGTCGTAAGCGGCCAAGCCGATACGACCTACCCCTGCTCCGGTGGGAAAACCGCTTTTTGAGGTGGTTACCAGCGTCCATTTCTCCCCTCCATCCACGGATTTATAAATGCCAGAACCCGCCCCACTTCCTTCAAAATGCCACGCTTTTCGGTCTTTTTCCCAAGTAGCTGCATACAGGGTCTCCGGCTGATTGGGCACCATCACTAAATCAATAGCGCCTGCAGTGGGCGAAACATACAATACTTGTTTCCACGTTTTTCCCCCGTCCGTGGTTTTATAGACCCCGCGTTCTGGATTCGGTCCATATAGTCTTCCGGCCGCTGCGACCCATAAGGTGTTGGGATCCGTCGGGTGAACCACCACGCGTCCCACGTGGTGCACAGCCTCTAACCCTTTATGTGCCCAGGTCTTGCCCTGATCGGAGGAAAACAACATACCCATCCCCGCATAGGAAGAACGAGAAGCGTTATTTTCTCCCGTACCTACCCACAAGTGACCCTGGGTCCAATCCACGGCGATATCGCCAATGTTTTGTGTAGGGGCATCGTCCATCAATGAGGTAAAGGAAATTCCATTGTCTTTGGTGTGCCATAGACCGCCGGTGGCATAGGCCACATAAAACTCCGTATGGTTATCCGGATTTACCTCAATATCGACCACCCTTCCGCTCATCACTGTCGGCCCGATAGAGGTGAATTCCACCGCGGAGAACGGGCTTTGCGTCAATTTTTGTTGGTGGTATTGACTGGCTTTTAACCAATCTTGCGCCTCTGTGGGTACAGGCGCGTTGGTATTTTGCGCAAACACAGAGCAAATAGTGGCTGTGCTCAGCGCAAGAATCCATGAACTACTTTTTTTCATCGGGTTGGTTTTTATGTGTTTCGTGAAGGTATAAAAATGTTTGACGCTTTGGGTATTGGCCTTAAAAATCGGGGGTTCGTTTGGCCAAAAAGGCCCCAACGCCCTCAGTGAACTCTGCAGTGCCAAAACAAGCTGAAAACGCTTTTTTCTCCACTTCATATCCTGGCGTTCCCGGTTGTGCTCCAGCACCGGCGCGCACTGCTCGAAGTGCATGCGCCACAGCACCAGGTGCGTTTTGGGCTATTTTCTTCCCCACAGCACAAGCAGCGGGCACCAATTCATCCAAGGCAACTACTTTGTTGACTAAACCTGCCGCATAGGCTTGGTCCGCGTCGATCATCTGCGCAGAAATCATCATCTCTAGGGCGAGACCACTGCCCACTAGGGCGGGTAGGCGCTGTGTCCCTCCATACCCGGGTATCAATCCCAAGGTCACCTCGGGAAGTCCCATCTTGGCATGAGTGGAGGCGTAGCGAAAATGGCAAGCCATCGCCAGCTCTAATCCCCCACCCAATGCATAACCATTGATGGCGGCAATCACCGGTTTATCCATCAAGGCAATGCGGTCAAAAAGTTGCTCCTGTCCTTGATGGGCCAGGGCATAACCTTCTTTGGCATTAAAGGTGGAGAATTCCGATATGTCTGCGCCCGCGACAAAAGCCTTGTTGCCCGCACCTGTCAGCACTATGGCTCTGATGTAGGTGTCTTTGTTTAATTCCTCCATCAAGGTAGCTAGCGCAGAGATCACGCCTGTGTTTAGGGCGTTTAACTTTTCGGGTCGATTAATGGTGACCAGCGCTACCCGATCTTGGCGTTCCAGTATTACTAAGGGTTGTTCCATAACTTGTTTTCTATCGATCTAAATGACTCATTTAGGTCTGTTCTTGCGTGTTTTGTTTCCTGGGGAGCCTGAGGATAAATTGTGCTCCTCCATAGGGGTTCGGCTCAAAAGCAATCGACCCTCCAGAGGCTTGCATCACCGTGCGCACCACAGCAAGGCCAAGCCCCATGCCGCTGGATTTGGTGGTAAATCTGGGCTCGAAAATACGCTGAATTAGGTGGGCTGGCACGCCTGGGCCGTTGTCTGTAAACCGGCATATCCCCCAACGTCCTTCCTGGGTAAATTCAATGGTGATCCGGGGATGATTGACTTCTGCAAGCGCTTGAATGCTGTTGTTCAACAAATTGGTGACTACGCGGGTCCACTGAGATCGATCCATAGACACCATAATCGGCCCCTCAGCGCCTTTAACCGCTATCCATGGCTGCGGATAAATCATCCGCGCCTGCTTGGTCTCTTCTGCCCAGTCAAACACATCTGCATTGGCTTGGGGCATTTGCGCATAGTGAGAAAAAGCCGTGGCAATATCGCTCAACAAATCGATCTGTTCGAGCATGGCTTGCGTATGTGTGTCCAACTTTTCAGACTCCTTGGGGGATAAGTCGGTAAACTGGGTGGGTAATAATTGCACGTTTAAGCGCATGGGGGTTAACGGATTCTTGATTTCGTGCGCTACCTGTTTGGCCATTTCGCGCCAAGCGAGCTCTCGTTCCATTTGCACGGACCGGGTGATGTACCTCGAAAGTCCAAAAGCTAGGACAATCCCAACGGCCAAAAGCAGCAGGTAAACCATGCCCAACCGCATCAAAAACTCCCTGAGTTCTTTGTCGGCAAATCCATAATCGTCTTGATACGGGATGTGTAGGATCAACCAGGGCAGACCTCGTGCGTCCACCAACGCGCTGTACGAGGACATATAGGGATCTGGATCTTCTACCGTAAACACCCGGTGACCCACATCGTATATACTGGCCAAAAGGGCCGGATCTAATTCAGGAGTTTTGATCGGTCTAAAGTCCCCGGTAAAAGAAGCCTGAGCCAACTGACCTTTGGGGGTGTACAACTCAAAATCCAAGTTGTGGATATCGGACATTTCCCAAAGGGAGAGTGAATCTGGAATTGGGGTGGGTCTTCCCGAGGGAAGGTCGGTCGTTTGATCGAAGTGTTCTGCCCAGTAAAACAAGCTCCTTTTGAGCTGATCTTCTTTTCTCAACAAGCGAACTTGGTTGTAGTCATTGGCTTGTTCCGCGTACTGGTAGAAGGTGATCCCCGCAATCAAAAAAGAGGAGAGCACCACGAGTAGTATCATGGATTGAAAAATCCTTTTTCTGAGGGCTTTTTGAGGCATTCACTAAATGTAGCCAACTTCTACAAATCCAGCAAGTGACGGCCCAAAAGACCCATACTTTTTGTATTTTTGTGCTTTCTAAAAAACAAAATTATGTATCCAGAAGAATTAGTTCGCCCCATGAGATTGGACTTGGTAGAAGCCGGGTTCGAGGAACTATATACCGCCCAAGCTGTCAAGGAAGCCCTAAACGCCGAAGGAACCACCCTAGTGATGGTGAATTCAGTTTGCGGTTGCGCCGCAGGAAACGCTCGTCCGGGGGCTAAAATGAGTCTCAACAACCCACACACACCAGATCGTTTGGTCACGGTATTTGCCGGAGTTGATTTTGAAGCAGTGGATACTGCCCGCGAGATGATGTTGCCTTTTCCACCATCTTCACCATGCATCGCTTTGTTTAAAGACGGCGACTTGGTACATATGTTGGAACGCCACCACATCGAAGGCCGTCCAGCCATTTTGATCGCCGAGAACCTCAAAGAAGCCTACAACGACTTCTGCCAATAATCAGCAAAAACCACAGTTAGCTGTGGTTTTTTTATGAGTCAACGGTTGAAAAAAAAGACCTCATCTTTTACCTGGCAAAAGGCATGTGCCTACCCCCTCAGCGCCCTCTACAACCTGGCTTTTGGGGTGACATTGCTCGTGTTCCACCCCATTCAGTGGGTAGCATATCGTTTGGGGGGCTACCATCCCCACCGCATAAGTGTGGCCATTCTCAACTGGTTTCTGATCCAAAATACCCGCATTTTAGGGACTCGTTACCGGTTGAATATCGATTGGTCTCAAATACCCTTAGACCGACCCTATGTGGTGGTCTCCAACCACCAGAGTTTGTACGACATCATTCCCATGATCTGGTATTTAAGGAGGCTACAACCCAAGTTTGTCTCCAAAAAAGAATTGGGTCAGGGCATTCCCTCAGTGTCGTTTAACCTTAAATACGGTGGCTCGGCGCTGATCGATAGAAAAAATGCGGCTCAAGCTATTGAGGCTATTGCTGGACTGGGGAAGCGCATCGAGAAAAATAAAGAATCTGCGGTAATTTTTCCCGAAGGAACCCGAAGCAAAAACGGTACGCCCAAGCCCTTCAAGACAGCCGGGTTAGAAACCCTGCTCAAAAATGCCCCAAGCGCATGGATCTTGCCCATTTCGATTAATGAATCATGGAAAATGCAGCGCTACGGTTCATTTCCGAACGGTATCGGCACCCACATAACCTTTGATTTCCACCCGCCCATCAGCCCTGATGGGTCCATTCAAGAACGCATAGAGGCGGCCGAAAAAGCTGTGCTCAGTAAAATAAAACTCAATGATTAAATGGCTTGCCGCCCTGTTGGGCTGGTTTTTCTTTCGTCTTCCAGGCGCATTTCTAGGTTACTTTTTGGGATCACTCGTGGATTCATACCGAAATGGGTCCACCACATTTACCGCCACCAACAGAGGCATGTCTTCCTCAGATTTTGAAATGCATTTGCTGTCGCTCTGCGCCATCGTGATGAAGTCTGATGGGGTGGTCAGCGAACAAGAAATGCACTTTGTACAGCGCTATTTTGTACAGACTTACGGGCAAGAACGGGCCAATAGTTTATTTCGCCGATTCAATACTGAAATCGATAAAAGCGCCATCAATGCGTCCTCTGTGTGCGGGAAAATCAACCTCAGGCTCCCTTATGAGGTAAAACTCCAATTGGTCCATTTTCTGTTTGGATTGGCCCAGACCGACGGACAGATTTCTGCACCAGAATTAGAGAAAATCACTGAAATCGCGAGCTTACTTCAGATCAAAACCCTCGATTTTAGGTCTGTAAAAGCTATGTTTGTCGCTTCCACCGAAAGTGCATATGCGATTTTAGAAATTGACCGAAGCGCTAGTGACCAAGAGGTAAAAAATGCCTACCGCAACATGGCCAAAAAATACCACCCAGACCGAGTGATCACCCAAGACGAAGCACTCAAAAAAGGAGCAGAAGAAAAATTCAAACAGGTGCAAGCTGCCTACGAACAGATCCAAAAAGAAAGAGGGTTATAAATACCCCGCTTTTTGTATTTTTATGACTTTGACACGCTCATGGATACCTTTTTATTCTACCTCGAATTGGGCATATCCCATGTTTTGGACCCCAGTGCTTACGACCACGTATTGTTTTTGGCTGCATTGGCCATTCCCTTTTCTTTGTCCCACCGCCTTAGGGTCGTTTGGCTAGCCACCGCGTTTACCTTGACCCACTGCACCGCTTTGGCGCTCTCTGTTTACCAAATCGTTGAAGTCAACACCACTTGGATCGAATTTTTGATCCCCTTAAGTATTTTGGGGATGCTGGGATTTAATATGGCCCAAGCTAAAAAAGAAACACACCAAGGTAATTGGACCCTTCACCTGGGTGCGACCCTATTGTTTGGGTTGATTCACGGCTTTGGTTTTTCCAACTATTTCAAGATGCTCATGGGAGCGGAAAAAAGTCAGGCAGGTCCATTGGTGGCCTTTGCCGCTGGACTGGAAGTTGCGCAAATTACGGTCATCGCCGCTGTTCTGCTCTTGGGATGGTCCCTATCGCAAGCCTTTAAACTGAGTAAATCAAGCTATATTTGGGGAGGCTCCCTATTGGTAGGGTTGCTCACCTTACCCCTCCAATGGAATACACTATTGGCGCTATTGGGCTTAGAATAACATGGAAAAACCCACAGAAAAACAACGAAAATACGACCTGGCTTACCTCAGAATGGCCAGGGAATGGGGGTCGCTCTCCTACTGCGAGCGCCGTCAAGTCGGTGCAATCATCGTCAAAAACCGCATGATCATCTCCGACGGGTACAACGGTACGCCCACTGGTTTTGAAAACTTCTGTGAGGATGAGCAAGGATACACCAAGTGGTATGTCTTACACGCAGAAGCCAATGCCATCCTCAAGGTCGCTGCTTCCACTCAATCCTGCAGAGACGCCACGCTGTACATCACGATGTCGCCCTGTAAAGAATGCGCTAAATTAATCCATCAATCGGGGATCAAACGGGTGGTGTACGCTACCACCTATAAAGATACTACAGGGATAGAGTTTTTGGCCAAAGCGGGGGTTGAACTCGAATGTCTCCCTTTTGAACCCGTAAATTAACCCCTTCCAGACCCCGATGCGCTACCGTAGACTGCTCACGTTTTTTGCCCTTTTGTTCCTCTCAGGACTAGCGCTGGGCATATGGTGGGATCGTTTGTGGACTCGAGCGCATTACGCTGTAGAACAGGAAAGTCCTGCAGCGCAAAAATTGAAGCGTTTGGTAGGCTTAATTGAAAACTACTATGTGGATCAGGTAGATACGGAGGCCATCGTCGACCAGACCATAGAAGGCATACTCAGTCAGCTCGATCCCCATTCCCAATACTTGCCTGCTGAAGTGGCTGAAGCGGCCGCTGAGCAGATGAAAGGAAGCTTTGTCGGTATCGGTGTCAATTTCTACGTCTACAAAGACAGTATTGCCGTGATCAAAACAGTACCCGGAGGTCCAAGCGCAAGCGCGGGATTAAAATCGGGAGACCGCATATTGTGGGCAGATCAAGACACCCTTTTTGGCAAAGGCTTAACCAGCAATCAAATCGTGGGTACCCTAAAAGGTGTAGAAGGAAGTCCATTGACCCTGGGCGTTTACCGCAAGGCCAATGACAGCTTATTCGAAGCCCCCATAAAACGCGGCAGTATCCCCTTGGTCAGTGTGGATGGGGCCTATATGGTGACCCCAGGCTTGGGATACATGAAGATCAATCGATTTTCTGCGACTACCTACACCGAATTCAAAGCAGCCTTGACGGGGTTAAAAAAGAAGGGCGCTCAGTCGTTAATTCTCGACCTCAGGGGAAATCCAGGAGGGTTTATGGAACCCGCCATTCAAGTAGTAGATGACTTTTTGCCCCAAGGAGCTGAGGTAGTCTCTACCCAATCCAAAGACAAAACCATCGAGCGAGTGACGGCTAAATCAGGTGGGGCGTTTGAAAACAAACCGGTCTATGTGTTGGTCGATGAACAGACCGCTTCAGCGGCCGAAATTATCGCGGGCGCACTGCAGGACAATGATTTGGGTACGATTATCGGAAGACGCACTTTTGGCAAAGGACTGGTGCAACAGGAAATGCCACTCGGAGATGGTTCCAGCATTCGACTGACCACGGCCTACTACTTTACCCCCACCGGGCGTTCGATTCAAAAACCCTACAAAAACGGGGGATACGAAGATCTATGGGACCGCTATCACTCGGGAGAATTAAAATCCATGGACAGCATCAAAGTGGCCGACTCCCTAAAGTACAAAACACCCAAAGGGAAGGTGGTCTATGGCGGGGGTGGTATCATCCCAGACGCATTTGTACCCATTGCGGACGACGGGCTGTTGGGTGTGGAACAATTGGAAGCGTATGGACTTGTCGACTATTTTGTTTTTGAACAAATGGATCAAGCGCGCGGATATTGGCTAGGGCTCAACGAACAAAATTGGGGGCAAAAACCAACAATTCCTGAGGGGTGGATCGATGATTTTGAGCAATACCTCAAAAATCAAGGTATGGAATGGAACTGGGGGGCGCCCGAGCGCGATGCGCTCGAGCTGGCCTTAAAGGCCAGCGCTGCGGGTCAGCGCTTTGGCGAGACAAACGCCTTAAAAATCCGAGGCAGCGCTGACCCGATGATCGCCTTGATCCTCGCCCACAAACCCACTTCTTGGGCTGATTTTGCTATCTTTGCGCCAAAATAAGCACCATGATACAATCGATGACGGGCTATGGCAAACGCGTAATTGACTACGGCGGCCAAAAAATATCCGTCGAAATCAAATCCCTCAACAGCAAGGGGATTGACCTCAACCTCAGACTCCCCAACGCGTATAAATCGATGGAAATCGAGTGGCGTAAACGCATCTCTGACCGCTTGGTGCGCGGAAAAATCGACGCTGGTATCTATGTGGAGAAAACGGGCGCTGCCCCTTCTGCTCAAGTGCAAACCTCGGTGGTCACCCAGTATATGGAACAACTAGGCGCACTTGCTCCCGGGGCAGCGCCCCAGGAGTTGCTCGCTATGGCGCTCAGGTTACCGGATACACTCACCCAATCCCAATACGAAGCGGATGAAGCTGAACTCGCCCAAGTACAGCAATTGATCGAAGGCGCGTTGGATGATTTAGTCGGTTTCCGCTCAGCTGAAGGGCAGGTATTGGCCGAAGAGTTTGGGATGCGCATCGGCATCATTCGCGACCTGCTTCACCAGGTCACCGCCATGGATCCCGAGCGCGTACAAGGGGTAAAAACGCGTTTGGAAAAAGGATTGGCCGCGCTCCAAACCGAAGTCGACCAAAACCGTTTCGAACAAGAACTGATTTACTACATCGAAAAATACGATATCGCCGAAGAAAAGCTCCGACTGGGCAACCACTTGGACTATTTTGAGGCGACCATGAACAACGAATCGGACTGCGGGAAAAAACTGGGCTTTATCACCCAAGAAATCGGTCGTGAGATCAACACCACCGGGTCAAAAGCCAATTATGCCCCCATGCAACAACTCGTGGTGCAGATGAAGGACGAACTGGAAAAAATAAAAGAACAACTACTCAACGCGCTCTAATGGCATTTGAAGGCAAACTGATTATTTTTTCAGCACCCTCCGGCAGTGGTAAAACCACTTTGGTGCGCCACCTATTGGCTCAAGATGAGCTCAACCTGGCCTTTTCGGTATCCGCTACCTCAAGAGCGCCTCGTGGCGATGAACAAGAAGGTGTGCACTACTACTACAAAACCGCTGAGGAGTTCAAACAACACATCAAAAACGAAGACTTTATCGAATGGGAAGAAGTCTACCGGGACCACTTTTACGGCACCCTAAAATCAGAGGTGGAACGCCTGTGGGCCCAAGGAAAGCACGTGATCTTTGATATCGATGTGGCTGGAGGATTGAGGATCAAGAAGAAGTTTCCCGAGCGCACCCTAGCTGTATTTGTCAAGCCTCCGAGTGTGGATGAGCTGAAGCGAAGACTCAAAGAGCGCAGTACTGAACCCGAAGAAAAAATAAACATGCGCATCGCCAAGGCCTCTGTAGAGCTGGCTACAGCTCCGCAGTTTGACCTTATTTTGCGCAATGACGACCTGGAAACCGCCAAAAAGGAGGCTGTTGCTTTGGTGCGTCAATTTCTGGATCAATAACCCAAAGCGATGAAAAACATCGGACTGTTTTTTGGCACCTTTAACCCGGTACACATCGGACACCTCATCCTAGCCCACCATTGGTTGGAATACACCCAGATGGATGAAGTGTGGTTTGTGGTCACCCCCCAAAGTCCGTTTAAAACCAAACAGTCCCTGTTGGACAACCACCACAGACACCAACTGCTGTTGGAAGCCATCGAGACTTATCCCAAATTTTCGGTGTCCACGATCGAATTTGGTATGCCTCAACCCAACTACACCGCACATACCTTGGTGGCTTTAGAAGAAAAATACAGCGGCAAATACACTTTTTCCCTGTTGATGGGGGCGGATAACCTGACCCACCTACACAAATGGAACAACGCCTCTTTTATCCTCGAACACTATCCCATATACGTGTATCCGCGTTTGGACACCACTAGTCTCCCCAAAGAATACAAAAACCACCCGAGCGTGCATTGGTTGGACGCTCCAGTGGTCGAAATTTCATCGAGTTTTATTCGCGCTGCGATTGCCCAAGGGCACAGCGTACAGCCCTACCTGCCCGAAGCGGTATGGACCTACATCGACCGAATGAATTTTTACCGCAGCTAAACAAAGCGGAAAAAAGAGAGTCAATTACTCAGGTAATTCCTTGATTTTGATCCGTCTGTACGCGACCATTCCTCCGTGTTCTTGAAGTCCGATGTGTCCGGTCTGAAAACGACCAAAACCTGGCCAGTCGGCAAATCCTGAGTCCGCTACCAGGGCTTCCCACTCAGGGCCGTGAACGGGAAATCTGAGCACCTCCACTCCGTTAAACACCAAAAAGCCTTCGTTTAACTTATGGTCCACATGCAATAAGTAGTGATTCCAGGCTCCTGTGGGCTTGGCCACCAAGGCGCTTGGGGGCATCAAATTGTATAGAGATGCAGCCCTGTTGATATCACCGCGCTGCTCAATATAGTCGGTCCACTCGTCATCCAACACCTGAATCTCGACACCTGTATGGTATAATTGTTCAAACTCAGGTAAATCTTGAATACCAAAAAGCACACCAGAATTGGTCTGCGGATCCACCATCCACTCGAGCGAAAGTTCAAAGTTGGTATACGATTTTTCGGTGATGATAGAGGCTGGTGCAGGGGTAGTTCGACGAGCAGGATCAAAAACCAACACGCTGTCTACCGCGATCCATCCGTTGTAATCACCTGGAGCATTGGCCTCCCGTGGCCCCTGATACACCTTCCAACCAGCAAGATCCGTTCCGTTAAAAAGCGGGGTCCATGTGTCGCTCTCAGAAGTGGCACAGCCGACAAAACCGACCAGGGTCAAGTAAAACGCCCACCGAAGTGGGCGTTGGTACCAAGAACTACTCATGGAGTTTTTTGATTTTAATGTTTTTATACCACACTTTGTCTCCGTGGTCTTGCAGGGCTATTCTCCCTGTAGCTGAAGCGCCAAAAGCACCCCAATCAGCAAACTTTGATCCAGCGACCATCGCATCCCACTCAGGACCTTGAACAGGAAAACGAGCGGTTTCTGTGCCGTTTAAAGTCACCCAGCCTAGGTTCTCTTGGTGGTCGATATGGATCACACAGGTGTTCCACTCCCCAAAAGGTTTTACCGCAGCTACGGCTGGAGCGATCATGTCGTACAAAGCACCTGCTTTGTGCTTGCCGTCTCCCACGAATGAATCAGGGTGTTCTGCATCGTCCAAAACCTGAATTTCTGGACCCGTTAAGTAGGGCTCGCCATAAGCAGCGTCCTCGACTACAGACCACATAATTCCTGAATTACCCGCTTGAGCAATCTTCCAATCAATGCTCAACTCAAAATCGGTGAACTCCTGGTCGCTGACAATATTGGCCGACTTTTTCTCGGTACGCGCATTCGGATCAAAATGCATGGCCTCCTCTTGGATGACCCAACCGTTTAACTCAGCTCCACCATTATAGGCGTGCCAGCCAGCAAAACTTTTTCCGTCAAAAAGAGATTCCCAAGCGTCTTGCTCTCCTGCTTGCAGAAAAGTGATGTCTTCCGTGTTTGCTTGGGCCTCCTTGTCCTTACAGGCAACCAATCCGATCAGTGCCAGGGCCAATGTCATTGTTTTTTTCATATCGTTTGCGTTGGTTTAGTTGATTTATATACCTAAAATTTGTTTGAGTTGTGCTTGGTCTGTGGCTCCACCAGCAAAATCGTCAAAGACTTTCTGAGTGGCTTCGATGATGTGGCTTTTAATCAGCGGCGCACCTTCACGAGCTCCCTGTTCAGGGCTCTTGATGCAGCACTCCCACTCCAATACCGCCCAAACATCACAGCCGTACTGGGTTAATTTGGAAAAAATAGTCTTGAAGTCAATCTGTCCATCCCCTAATGACCGGTAGCGACCAGCGCGCTCCGACCAATCGTTATATCCGCCAAAGGCTCCTTTTTTTCCAGTGGGGTTAAACTCGGAATCCTTGACGTGAAAAGCTTTGATAAACGAGTGGTAGTGATCGATATAGGTGATGTAATCTAACTGTTGCAGCACAAAGTGGCTGGGGTCATAGAGAATATTCACGCGTTTGTGGTTGCCCGTAGCCGCCAAAAACCGCTCAAAAGTATCCCCGTCATGGAGGTCCTCACCGGGGTGAATCTCGTAACAAACATCCACTCCTTCGGCATCAAAATGATTCAGGATAGGCATCCATCTTTTGGCTAGTTCGCTAAACCCGAGTTCCACTAATCCTTTGGGGCGCTGTGGCCAGGGATGCATCGTATGCCAAAGCAAGGCGCCAGAAAAAGTAGCGTGGGCCTTCAGACCCAAACGTCTACTTGCGGTAGCCGCTTTTTTTACCGTATCCACGGCCCATTCAGTTCTCGCTTTGGGATTGTTTTTTACCGCGTCTGGGGCAAATGCGTCAAACATCGAATCATAGGCCGGGTTGACCGCAACCAACTGGCCTTGCAGATGCGTGGATAACTCGGTAATCTCCAATCCGTAACTAGCGATTCTCCCTTTGAGCTCATCGCAGTAGTCTTGACTCTCAGCTGCCAAGTCCAAGTCGATCAAAAATCGCTCCCATGTAGGTATTTGTATGCCTTTGTAGCCCAAATCTGCCGCCCATTGGCACATACCCTCCAAAGAATTAAACGGGGCTTTGCTGTCGACAAATTGCGCCAAAAACAGCGCAGGTCCTTTGATTGTTTTCATGCTTATGATTGTTGATCTAAGTCAATCCAAACATTGCCTCCTTTTTGAGAGGCAACGGTACTTTCGATAAAATTCAATCCGCGTACCCCATCGATCACGGTGGGGAACTCTGCCACATGAGGGTTTTGTTGGCGGATGGCTCTAGCCATACCCAAATAGATATTGGCCATCGCGTCAAAAATACCTTCAGGGTGTCCTGGAGGCAGTTTAGTGCCGCCGAGTGATAGGGCAGAATTATAGGAGTGACCTGGGGTATATACCTGTAAAGCACCGTCATCAGAGCGGACCAATAATCGGTTAGGGTTTTCCTGTTCCCAGGTCAAACCACCTCGATCTCCATAGACCGAAATCTTTAATCCGTTTTCTTCTCCAGTAGCGATTTGACTAGCGCGCAACACTCCTTTTACTCCACCTTGAAGGCGTAAAAGCACGTTGCCGTCAATATCCATTTGGTTGTCTTCGTACAAATAGTTTAAGTCCGCCAGCAACGAGGTGACCCGCAGTCCGGTGGTGTATTCCACCATATTGAATGCATGGGTACCGATATCGCCCATACAGCAGCTGATGCCCGCCTTGGTGGGGTCAAGCCGCCAAGTGGTAGAACGCTTTTCTTTGTCGTGAATGATCGGATTGATCCAACCCTGATAGTACTGCACATCTACTTTTTGCACCTTGCCTATGGCTCCACTGTGGACCATCTCGCGAAGTTGACGCACCAGCGGGTAACCCGTATAGGTGTGGGTTAAGGCAAAATGAAGCCCCGATTTAGCGACTAAGTCCGCCAAAATCTTGGCTTCTTCATAGGTGTTGGTCATCGGCTTCTCACATATCACGTGAAAACCGTTTTCCAACAGCTTTTTGGCCATGGGAAAATGCAGGAAGTTAGGCGTCAATATGGAACAAACCTGGATGCGCTCATCCGCGGGGAGCTTTAATTCTTCCGCGATCAGCGTATCAAAATCTTTATAGATTCGGTTGGTGGGTATGCCGATTTTCTCGGCAAATCCGATGTTTTCTTCCCATACAGGATTAAACACGGCCCCCGTAATTTCATAATTGTCATTAATGAATGAGGCCACCCTATGGAGTACCCCAATCAGGGAGTCACCGCCCCCACCTAAAATTCCTAAGCGTATTTTTTTCATGCGTATTGATTCAACAAGGATTAGGCCTTGTATTCTATTTTTTCATTTTTAAAGAACAGGGCAAACAACAACATCACCGCTAAGGCAAATCCTGCGGGGAACAACCATATCTGTGCCCAATCATGAGTGCCGTCGGCCAATAAATAGGCATCCGTAATCTGTCCGGCCACCCAGAAACCAGCCAACATCCCAACCCCATAGGTCGCTAGGGTAATCAAGCCTTGAGCAGCGCTCTTGTACTGATCTCCCGCTTTGGAATCGGTGTAAATCTGTCCGGAAACAAAGAAAAAGTCATAGCAAATCCCGTGAAGTGCAATACCCAAGATAAGCATGTACGACTGTGCTCCAGCATCCCCAAAGGCAAACAATACGTAGCGCAACGTCCAGGCCACCATCCCCGCAATCAACGTGGTTTTAAACCCAAATCGCTTAAAGAAAAAAGGCAGCAACAACATAAAAAATACTTCGGACATCTGGCCTATAGTCATTTTCCCTGTAGGGTTAGCGACACCGATCTCCGCCAAAAACGGGTTGGCATTTTGGTAGTAAAAAGCCAGCGGAATACAGATCAAGATCGAAGCGATAAAGAACATCAAGAAATTGCGGTTGGCCAGCAACTTTAAGGCGTCCAAACCTAATATAGCACTGATGCTTTGGCCTTCTGCCTGAGCTTTTGGTGGGTTTTTAGGTAGGGTAAACGAAAAAACACCCAATACCGCTGAGGCGATAGCCACCATCAAAAAGGTGTTTTTCAACAAGCCCGCTTGAAGTGCTTCTGGGGTGTCCCACAAAAACAAATAACTGATCGCTAGTCCAGCAGCGATCCAACCGATGGTACCAAATACACGCACCACAGAAAACTCTTTGGCGGGGTCTTTCATCTGGTTAAAGGAAATAGAGTTCACCAGACCTAAAGTCGGCATGTAGGCGATCATATACCCCAATACGTAAGGATAAAACGTAGCGAAGTCGCTGGACTGATACATTTGATACATCATGACCGCCCCAAAAAGGTGAAGTACCCCCAAGATGCGTTCGGCGTTAAAGTATCGGTCGGCGATCAATCCGATGATAAACGGCGCAATAATGGCCCCCCAGGACTGGGTAGAAAAAGCCATCCCGGTTTCAGCCCCCGTGGCCCCTAAATTGTTGCCCATAAAAGTGCCCAAGGTGACAAACCAGCCCCCCCAAATAAAAAATTCGAGGAACATCATGACAGACAATTGAATTTTAGTGGTCGTATTCATAGGTAATATTGGTTGATTTTAGTTGATCTTGGTTGATTTAATTAGTCCGTTCAGCGGTTCCATTAATGCGTATCCGAGGCGTGTGTTGCCGTGGAAGTTCGGCCCAACACTTTTTCCAAAAGCGCTTTAGTGGCCAAAATCCCGGCTTCCTCAGAGAGCGTACTCCCTTCGTATTCCACCCCGACAAAACCGCGATATCCCGCGTCGATGACCAATCCCATCATGCGTGCATAATCCGTATTGATCTCGTTGCCTTGCTCGTCAAAGTCGTGGGACTTAGCGCTGACCGCCTTGGCAAAAGGCATCATCTCCTGAACCCCTTGGTAGCGATCATAGGTCTCGGCACAACCAGAACCCCAATCGGCAGGATCAGCTCGTCGGATACAGAAATTACCAAAATCAGGCAAAGTACCACAGTTGTCCATGCCGACTTCGGTCATCACCTGAGCGAGCATGGCTGCGTTGGAAGACAAACCTCCGTGATTTTCTACAATTACTTGGATGTTTTTGGTCGAAGCATAGGTAGCGAGTTGCTTTAATCCATCGGCTGCTGCAGGTACCCAAACAGTGGGATCTTCTGAACCAGCCAGGTTCACCCGAATTGAATGACAACCCATAGCTGCCGCGGCATCTACCCACTTGTGGTGGTTTTCAGCGGCTTGTTTGCGCTCATCAGCAGATTCTGCCGCCAAGTTGCCTTGACCGTCAATCATGATCAACAGGTTTTTCATGCCGTGTGCCTGGGCTGCGGCGTTGGATTTTTCCACAAAGGCAGCCATGGCCTCAGCGGAGAACCCCTGGGCTTCCAGCTCCTTATAATACAATGAACTCACATACTCTAACCCTTCAAAGCCCCAAGCGTGGGCCTTTTCGGCAAAACTATAAGGATCTACTCCTTGCTCCCATATCATGCGGTGCATCGACCATTGTGCGAGCGATAATTGGATGGAATCTTGGGCGGTGGCTTGAGGTGTATCCCCAGCTCCGGTGTCTTTCGGCTTGCATGCGCCCAAAACAAGAAACGAAGCCATGACCCACAAAGCGCGACGGGCGATCTGTGTCCATAAATTGGTTTTTTTCATAGGGTTGATTTTGTTTAACCGTCTGAAGGTACAAATATGTACTAATCAAACTGATGTGCTGGTAATTTTGGTATGTAATAACGAGCTCCAAAGTAAAAAATTTATTTATATTTAGCCTTCTCAACACAAACTAAAAACACCTTAAACCACAATCAATGAGTAAGTTTTTCTACAACGAAGAGCAACAATCCTACGACGCGATTGTTGTTGGTTCGGGAATTAGCGGTGGATGGGCTGCCAAGGAATTGTGTGAAAACGGTCTAAAGACGTTGGTCTTGGAGCGTGGACGCATGATTAAGCACATCGAAGACTACCACACTGCCAACATGGATCCTTGGGACTTCCCTAACGGTCAGCGCGCTACTCCTGAAGAGCGCTCACGTCAAACTAAACAGGCCAGAACTGGTTACACTACGGATCCAGCACACAGGCATTTTTTTGTCGACGACATCGATCACCCCTACAATGAAAAGGAAGGATATCGATTTGACTGGATGCGCGGATACCATGTGGGTGGACGCTCCATCATGTGGGGTCGTCAGTCCTATCGCTGGAGCGACATGGATTTTGAAGCCAACGCCCAGGACGGCGTAGCGGTGGACTGGCCAGTGCGCTATAAAGACATCGCGCCCTGGTACGACAAAGTAGAAGAATTCATCGGTGTAAGTGGGGAAAATTTGGGCTTGGATATTTTACCTGATGGTAAATTCCTTCCCGCCATGGACCTTAACTGCGTGGAAAAACACTTCAAAGAATCAGTAGCCTCCTTAGGGCGCGTGGTAACACCAGGACGTACGGCCCACATCACTACTTCTGAAAAAGAATTTGACGGCAGAACTCAGTGTCAATACCGCAATCGCTGTATGCGCGGATGTCCCTTTGGCGGATACTTCAGCAGTAACTCATCTACGCTACCCGCAGCAGCCAAAACGGGTAACTTGACCTTGCGCGTTGACTCTATTGTCGCTGAAGTAATTTACGATGCGGCTACTGGCAAAGCTTCTGGAGTTAAGGTCGTGGATCAATTGACCAAAGAAACGTTTGAATTTAACGCGAAAGTGGTCTTTTTGTGTGCTTCAGCTATTGCTTCAGCTGCTATATTGATGCAATCCAAGTCAGATCGTTTCCCCAATGGATTGGGCAACGATTCAGACCAATTAGGCCGCAACATCATGGACCACCAACTCGGTGTAGGTGCTTCAGGAAAGGTAGAAGGCCACTTAGACGAGTACTTTAAAGGGCGCAGACCAAACGGGGTGTATATCCCTCGTTTTGTCAACCTCAAAGGACAGGAAAAACGCAGCTATTTGCGCGGTTTCGGTTACCAAGGAGGTGCCTCTCGCGGTGACTGGTCTAGCTTAATCGCTGAAGCAGGTTACGGAAAAGAGCTCAAAGAAGCAGTGATGCAACCTGGAGCGTGGACTTTTGGAATTATGGGCTTTGGCGAAATTCTTCCAGATCCAGCCAACCGATTTACCCTGGACTACGAAAACCTCGATCAGTGGGGACTACCCACGCTTACCTTTGAAACTAAATTCCGCGACAACGAGATGAAAATGCGCGAGGACATGAAGTCTGCTGCCGTTGAAATGTTGGAAGCTGCTGGATTTAAAGACATCGTGGGCTACGACAACCCCTCACAACACGGTATTGGTTTGGGAATTCACGAAATGGGTACGGCCCGTATGGGTGCGGATCCAAAGACCTCTGTGGTGAACAAAAACAACCAAGTACACGGTTGCGCTAATGTGTTTGTGACCGATGGCGCCTTTATGACTTCGGCTGCTTGTGTGAACCCCTCATTGACTTATATGGCCTTTACGGCAAGAGCAGCCAACTTTGCTGCAGAACAACTTAAAAAAGGATTATTGTAATGGATAGAAGAGTCGCCCTCAAAAACCTAGGACTCGGTTTCGGTTATGCCGTAGCCACTCCTACCCTATTGAGCATCTTACAGAGCTGTACATCTGAGGCCTCCTTGCCTTGGACCCCAGTATTGCTCTCTGCTAACCAAGCACACGTACTCACGCTAGTCGTAGATGTCATGCTTCCAAAAACAGACAGCCCTTCGGCTTCAGAAGTAAATATTCCCCAGTTTGTGGATAAATTACTGGCTGAAACAGTCCCTGCTGAAGACCAACCTAAATCACTGAAAGGATTAGACGCATTCATCGCCGAAGCTTTAGCGAGCAGCGGCAAATCTAACCCTGCTGACCTCACCGAGGCAGATGTGGATGTAGTCTTGGCTGCTACCCTAAAAATCAGCGCTGAAGAGCGTGCCGCCCTGACCGGAGGCATGGCAGAAGCTGCTGCTTGGGCTTCAGAAATCCGCGGTACAGCTATTTGGGCGTACAAAAACAGCGAAGTGGTTGGCGAACAACACTTGGCTTATGATCCAGTGCCTGGACAGTGGATTGCCTGCGGTAATCTTCAGGAACTCACCCAAGGAAAAGTATACTCCTTGTAGTTTTTGATTGTTTTTCAAATAAAAAACCCCCAGCCGATTGGTTGGGGGTTTTTTTATGTTGTGGCTCAGCGCTTGACTAGGAACCACACATCAAACAGTCATCATCGGCTTGACCTTCTTTGGATCGGGCAATCAAGGCCTTCATCTCCTCAGCAGTCATGGGCTCGATATCCACGGTTTGCTGCGCGGCTTGAGACGCTTCCGGCTTGGGTGCGGGCATGGCCGCTTGTGCAGATTTTGGCGTGGCTGCTTCTACCTCAGCTTCAGCAGCTACACTCACAGGCACCTCTTTTTTCTTGGTGTTGTCCAAGGTGAACTTGATGGCGTCTACGGCTGACTTGGTGCGCAAGTAATACATGCCCGTCTTTAGGCCGTTTTTCCACGCATAAAAGTGCATAGAAGTCAATTTAGAGAAGTTGGCATTCTCCATAAACAAGTTGAGGGATTGACTTTGATCGATAAAGTAACCGCGGTGGCGGGCCATATCGATAATGTCTTTCATACTCATTTCCCAAACGGTCTTGTACAGTTCTTTCAGGTCTTGTGGAATGCCGTCGATGTGTTGGATAGAACCATTAGCTCTCATGAGCTCTTGCTTCATCTGCTCGTCCCACAAACCGCGGTCTACCAAATCCTCCAAGAGGTGTTTGTTCACCACGATAAACTCTCCAGAGAGTACGCGGCGGGTATAGATATTGGAAGTGTAGGGCTCGAAACACTCGTTGTTGCCCAAGATCTGAGACGTTGAAGCCGTCGGCATCGGAGCGACCAACAATGAGTTGCGCACCCCGTGCTTGAGCACGTCCTTGCGCAGCTTGGCCCAATCCCAACGTCCTGAAAGTTCCTCGTCTTTAAGACCCCACATCTGGTATTGGAAGATCCCCTCAGAGATGGGAGATCCTTTGTAGCTGGAGTATTTGCCTTTTTCTTTGGCCATTTCCATAGAAGCGGTCAATGCAGCAAAATATAGGGTTTCAAAGATTTCCTGGTTAAGCTGTTTGGCCTCGTCTGAGGTAAACGGCATGCGGAGCATGATAAAAGCATCGGCCAATCCCTGTACCCCAAGACCTACAGGTCTATGGCGCATGTTGGAGTTTTCCGCCTCGATTACTGGGTAATAGTTTCTGTCAATGACCTGATCTAGGTTACGGGTCACACGTTTGGTTACTCTAAAGAGCTCTTTGTGGTCAAACTTACCGTCCTTGACAAACATAGGCAGGGCGATCGAAGCTAGGTTACACACAGCCACCTCGTCGGCAGCGGTGTACTCCATGATTTCGGTACAGAGGTTGGAAGAGCGGATGGTACCCAAGTTTTTTTGGTTGCTCTTGCGGTTGGCCGCATCTTTAAAGAGCATGTAGGGGGTGCCTGTTTCGATTTGCGACTCGAGGATTTTCTCCCAAAGCTCGCGAGCCTTGACGGTTTTACGTCCTCGGCCTTCAGACTCATACTTGGTGTACAAAGCCTCAAATTCCTCAGAGTGGGTATCGTAGAGACCCGGGCACTCATTGGGGCACATCAGTGTCCAGTCCGCATTGGCCTCCACGCGTTTCATAAACAAATCGGAGATCCACATGGCGTAGAACAAATCGCGGGCGCGCATTTCCTCTTTACCGTGGTTTTTCTTAAGGTCTAAGAAATCCATGATATCGGCGTGCCAAGGCTCGATGTAAATCGCAAAACTTCCTTTGCGTTTTCCACCTCCTTGATCCACGTAGCGGGCTGTGTCGTTGAACACTTTTAACATAGGCACAATCCCGTTGGAGGTGCCATTGGTTCCGGAAATATAAGATCCAGTAGCGCGAATATTGTGGATAGACAGACCGATTCCTCCCGCAGATTGCGAAATCTTGGCGGTCTGTTTGAGCGTATCGTAGATTCCCTCGATGCTGTCGTCTTTCATCTGCAACAAGAAGCAAGAAGACATCTGAGGCTTCGGCGTTCCAGAGTTGAACAGCGTGGGTGTCGCGTGGGTAAAGTACTTTTTAGACATCAGGTTGTAGGTCTCCACCACCGACTCCAAGTCACCTAGGTGAATCCCTACAGAAACGCGCATCAACATATGTTGTGGACGCTCGACAATCGACCCGTTCAATTTGAGCAGATAAGAGCGCTCTAATGTTTTAAACCCAAAGTAATCGTAGTTAAAATCGCGGTTGTAGATGATCGTTGCATCCAAAAATTCAGCATTTTCTTGGATGACCTGGAACACATCATCGGCAATCAAACCAGCTGGCTTACCCGTACGTGGATTCACGTAGTTGTATAGGTCTGCCATGGTTTCAGAGAATGATTTTTTGGTGTTCTTGTGCAGGTTAGAAATAGAAATACGCGCCGCTAGTTTAGCAAAATCTGGGTGGGTAGTGGTCATGGTGGCCGCTACTTCAGCCGCTAGATTGTCCAACTCAGACGTGGTTACCCCATCGTACAAACCTTCGATCACGCGCAAGGCTACTTTTAGTGGATCAACACGTTCGTTCAGCCCATAGCACAGTTGTCTGATGCGTTGGGTGATTTTGTCAAACATGACGGGTTGCTGCTTTCCGTCTCTTTTAATTACATACATAGGGCCAAGGGTTTGGTTGGGTGATTGGGTAGGTATTCCAAGACTAAAAATCTGCGTCGAAGCTGAATTCATCTCCTGAATCGTCGTCCTGAATTTTAACTCCGGCTTTTTGGTACTCGGAGACACGCTTTTCAAAGAAGTTGGTTTTTCCTTGAAGCGAGATCATATCCATAAAGTCAAATGGGTTGGTCGCGTTGTATTCCTTGGGGCATCCCAATTCCACCAATAAACGGTCGGTGACAAACTCTAGGTACTGCGTCATCAACTTGGCATTCATGCCAATCAAACTAGCGGGTAGGGATTCAGTGATGAACTCGCGCTCTATGTTCAGAGCGTTGACAATGATTTCTCGGATACGCGCTTGAGGTACCTTGTTGATCAGGTGGTGGTTGTGCAAATGCACCGCAAAGTCGCAATGCACTCCTTCATCTCTGGAGATCAACTCGTTGGAGAAGGTCAACCCGGGCATCAATCCGCGTTTTTTCAACCAGAAAATAGAGCAGAAAGCTCCGGAGAAGAAGATCCCTTCCACCGCGGCAAATGCGATCAATCGCTCCGCAAAATTGTCTGATCCAATCCAGTTGAGTGCCCAATCAGCTTTTTTCTTGATCGCTGGGAAGTTTTCAATCGCTGTAAACAGCAAGTGCTTCTCTTTTTCGTCTTTCACGTATGTGTCGATCAACAAAGAATACGTCTCTGAGTGGATGTTTTCCATCATGATTTGAAAACCGTAGAAAAACTTGGCTTCTGGGTACTGTACCTCATTGACAAAGTTTTCTGCCAAGTTTTCATTGACGATTCCGTCAGAGGCCGCAAAAAACGCCAGGATGTGTTTGATAAAATAACGCTCGTCGTCGTTCAATTTCTCACTCCAATCGGTCAAATCCTGGTGCAAATCGATTTCTTCAGCCGTCCAAAAAGAGGCTTCGCAGGATTTATACAACTGCCAAATATCGTTGTGCTTGATCGGGAAGATCACAAAACGTTCCTTGTTCTCGGCTAAAATGGGCTCAATCTGTGCAGACATGACGTTTGAATTTGAAGTTAAAAATGGAAAATCGCGAATCACAAAGATGGTTAAAAGCACCTGCTTCAAAAAGGCAAAAGCAACGATTTAACATTGAAGTTTTTAACATCATGTTGAAATGTCCCCCACCCCCCGCTGGGGTTGGGCTGACCCAAAAAAGGTGTTTTTTACCCCTGTAGGAAAACCTTAAGGCTGCTGTTTTTTGTACTCCTCTGCTACCAGGCAAAGCTCGTCGTACCAAGCCTGTCCAAACTTTCGGGTCAAGGCTTCTTTGACAAATTGGTATACGGGAACTTGTAGGGATTGGCCCAACGTGCAGGCCGGCGTGCAGATCTGCCACTGGTG